>CENZ01031708.1_pt1 | contig 48174 bp, 49 predicted proteins | sample 361341 | NCBI WGS metagenome assembly CENZ01 (sample SAMEA2619782, study PRJEB7988) | marine metagenome | biome: marine biome (ENVO:00000447); feature: deep chlorophyll maximum layer (ENVO:xxxxxxxx); material: "saline water (ENVO:00002010), including plankton (ENVO:xxxxxxxx)" | depth 50 m
ATCGCAGTTCGTCGAGCTTCCATATCTTCTTTAGAAGGACGTTTGCCAGTTGTTGGAAAATCAAATGCCTTCTCTTCGTCTGAGTTATTAAAAGTATCGGCGGCAATTGCAGCTGAGCCGCCTGCCAGTAGTGCTCCAGTAAGAACTATCGGGGCTACCCATTTCACTTTTGGACGTCGGATCATTGTTGAACTCCTAGCTGATGTGTTTGTACAGACACCAAGTTCTCCAATGAATCTGAAAAAAGCCTGAGAGCTTTATGAGATTTAGATAAGAAATCCCAAGTCGAAAGTGTAAACCCGAAATGAGATGTTCCGGTATCGAACGAGGCTTTTCGGACCGAAAGGAAATCAGTCAAATGAAAGGAGCGAGCGCTCGCCTAAGACTTTTTAAGGAGCAGATATTTGAGCTCTTACCTGCCCGGCGTCTACAAACGCCTCGTATTCAATAAGCATTCCACCGCTCAGCTTGAACACGCTCAGAACTCGTTGCGGGAACACCGGGTTGCCATTTTCAGAGTTGCCCATTGACTGGATAGGTTCACCCTTCCAATTCCAGATTCCGAAAGCAGCGTCTTTTGTGGCGACAATGCTCTCCACTTCAATCTCCACCCCTGGAATGTTCTCGCAGAATCCTGTTGCGTGTGCATGGAGGGCGGAAGGGCCACGCATGCCTGTTGCATGGTCGAGCATCTCATCGTCGACGAATTCTGGAATCAGATCAAACCTACGCTTGCCTAAGACTTCACCTAAATATGTGGCCATCACTTCAGTGGAACGCTCAACAGTCATGATTCCCCCTTAAAAACTACGCCTCACGTCTTCGGACCTTAGTCTGGTCCGAGGAACAGGGATTCTTGAATAAGTGATCTGGTTACCCTTTTACTTCGGCGATTACGGCGTCGACCATTGCTTCTGTGTCAAAGTTCGGTCGCCAACCCCATTCTTCGCGAGCTGCACGGTCATCAATCCGAACAGACCCGGCAATCGACCCGGTAGGAGGCAAGAAAGTTATTTCTGCATCAGAAATTCGAGAACGGACCACATCGGCAAGTTCCCCAGCGGTTGGCGTAGGTTGAATTCCATCAACCAAATAGTTAATTGACTTGATGGACTCTGACGGTGCTGCCGAAAGTTCGATAGCTGCACGGGCCGCATCTTGATAGTGCAAAATCGCAACCACTGCCTCGGGAGGTACCCATACCTCGAACGGTTCACCGATAGCAGGTTTCTCGATTATCCAACTGGTGTATTGAGCGACGCTCCAAGTGGTCACACCCGGACCAACAATTGACGGATAACGCAAACCTCTAAAGTCGAAACCATATTTTTGCCGGTAATAAGCGCCAAGGTTTTCCCCTAACACTTTTGTCACCCCGTATACCGAGTTTGGTCGCTGCAAAGTGAGGTCATTAATGACCCCACCTCCAGTGTCGCGACCATAAGTTCCGATTGAACTTGCAAAGATCATCTGTTCTGTCCCTGCAAGCCTTGCCGCCTCGATAGTTTCAATAAATCCTGCAGCGTTTGCTTGAAGTAGCGTTTGTGGGTCTTCTTCACCCGGGGCAGTCAAAATAGCCCCAAAATGAAAAAGCTTTGTCGGCTTTACCTCGGATAGTAGGGAAGAAGCGCTACCAGGAACGGAAAGATCGAATTGGTGAAGATGAACTTGGTCTTCGATACCCTCGATTCGCCCTAAGTTTCCGGACCTATGGGCGATATGAACTTCCTCGCCCGTGTCTATAAGCATTCGAGCAATTTCCGCTCCAATAAAACCGGTGCCCCCGGTAATCAAAGTACTCATAACAACACAATGACACGATGCGCTAAAGATCGCTCGCTGAGAGTAGATTTCACATATGACAAATCGCGAAAGCGAAACCGCTTTTGACCTTCGTCGCGATCGAGTGGCGGGCCGATGGGGACTTACTAGAGAAATTGTTTTAGTCCGTTCTGGGCCCGTTCTTCCGATGGCGGGAAGCGATATGGATCACACATTTAAGCCCCATCCAGATTTCGCGTACTTGTCAGGACGAGGGATTGCGGATGCTGTGCTGGCGTTCGACGCGCAAAAGAACAAATGGCAGATGTTCGGTCCGCGTTCAACACCAGACGAGCAAGTCTGGCATCAACCTGCTGAACCGGTAGGGCTGCCTCTAGACGAACTTGACGGGTGGATTTCCCTAAGAAGTGACCAAACGGTTTTGGAGGCCTGGGACGACCCTAAGATCCAGGCAGGTATAGCTGATGAGCGAGTTCATAAAGATGAGTTAGAGCTCTCTCTTTTGAGAACGGCCGCGTTGACTAGTAAGTCGGGCTTTGATTGGGTCTATGGGAACGTTTCTCCTGGTATGACTGAGCGGGAGATCCAAGTGGGCATGGAAGCTGAGTTTTTTCGTGCTGGAGCAGTGCGAACGGCCTATCCCAGCATTGTTGCTGCTGGCTCTAACGGTGCATACCTGCATTACTTCTACGGCCAAGAGGACAGCTTGAATCCTGCTACCCGCACCCTTCGAGAGGGCGAACTTCTCTTGATTGACGCTGGTGGTGAATTCGGAGGCTACGCGAGTGACGTTACAAGGACGATGGTCGTAGGCGCCGAACCAACCGATGTTCAGTCTTTCCTTTGGCACCTTGTCTTAAGCGCTCAGGAATTAGCTATTGACCGTTGTCGGCCGGGTCAGGAGTGGCGTGAAGTTCACCTAGATTCAGCCCGGGTCATTGGCTCGGGATTAATAGAACTTGGCCTGTTACGAGGTGACTTAGATCAATTAGTTTCTTCTGGAGCCGTCGCACTCTTCTATCCACATGGGCTCGGGCACCTCATAGGCCTCAACGTTCACGACGCCGGTGGTTATCCAGCCGGCCGAGAGCCCAGTTCCCATCCTCAATCGCGATATCTGCGAACCGATCGTCTACTCGAAGCCGGAATGATTACCAGCGTTGAGCCCGGCGTCTATTTCATAGATGCGCTTCTGAAGGACCCAGCAGTTCGAGAGCGTTTCGCAGACGAAGTTGTTTGGGATGCTGTAGATCCGCTCAGAGGTTTCGGTGGCATAAGAATCGAAGATGACATACACATAACTGATGATGAACCCGAGGTCCTCAGCGGGGACATCGGCAAACCTATTCGTATCGGTTAAAGAGCATTCGATTGTTGGCATCGTTGATGCGAGACTGAATCGATGTCGTCCAAAACATTTGACGCAATAGTGATCGGTTCTGGCGTCATTGGCTCGTCAATCACTTATGAACTCGGTCGACGAGGGTTGCGCACCCTCACAGTTGACCGCAACGGCGGGCCTGGTCTGGGTTCGACGAGCTTTTCCTCGGCCATCATTCGGTTTACATATTCGACGTATCCTGGCGTGGCCATGTCCTATGAGGGGTTGCGTTACTGGGAGAACTGGGCCGAACACGTTAAGGCCGATGAGGTCAACCAACTTGCGGCTTTTAGCCAGTGCGGCATGGTGAGCTTAAAAACTGAAGGAGGCCATCACCTCAAAGTACTTCCACACTTTGATGCGATTGGAATTCCATATGAAGAATGGAACCAGCAAGAATTTCAATTTCGTCTCCCTGAACTTGACCTGCACCGCTTCGGGCCTCCAAAAAGACCTCAACACGAAGATTTTTGGGACGAACCGACTGAGTATCTAGATGGCGGTATTTATACGCCGGAAGCCGGATATGTCGGCGACCCTCAGCTTGCAGCCCATAATCTGCATGCGGCGGCTGCATCACTAGGTTGTGAATTCCGCTTCAACACAGAAGTCGCGTCGATAACTCAATTTGACGGACGAATCACCGGTGTAGAAATTGGCGATGGATCCTCAATTGCAGCACCGATAGTCGTGAATGCAGCCGGGCCGCATAGTCGAATAGTCAACGAGATGGCCGGTGCTATGAGCGACATGGCGATTGGAACCACCCCGTTGCGGCAGGAAGTACATCACGTTCCCTCGCCGCAAGAGTTGGATTTCGGTAACCGTGGATTCAACCTTGCAGACGACGACAACGGTATATACGTGCGACCCGATATAGGAAACAACATTCTCGTTGGCAGTACAGAACCAGAATGTGATCCGTTGCATTGGGTGGATGCAAATCACGAGGGCCAGATACAACCAGAGCAATGGGAGGCGCAGGTATTGAGATTGAACCGCCGTCTCCCGGCGGTTGGGGTTCCGCACCAAAGGAAAGGTGTTGTGGGGGTCTATGACGTAGCAGACGATTGGATACCGATATATGACAAGACTTGTGTCAGCGGGTTCTATGTAGCTATTGGAACGAGCGGAAACCAATTCAAAAACGCGGGAATAGCTGGCCACTGCATGGCTGAACTAATTATGGCGGTCGAAAATGGTCACGATCACGACAGCGACCCGGTTCAGGTCAAAGGTCCTCATACAAAATTAAACATTGACATGGGTAACTTCCGTCGAACTCGCACAGTGAATCCGAACTCTTCGATGTCGGTCCACGGATAAGCGAACTCAACAGACATCTAGCGCCATGCAAAAACGGGTTGCTCTAGTTCATCGACTCGAACCTCGTCGCCGTCGTAAGCCACAGCCCGAAACTGGTACATCACGGCACCCGTCGGAGCATGTATGAGATCACCCCCGATTGGGAGTTGAACTACGGGCCGTTCACTTTCGGGAATCTTTATAAATCGAGGGGAGTCAGGTCGTGTGAGTTCCCGAATAGAAATTCGATGGATTGATGCCACTTCAGTCGGATTAGCTACAGGTTCTAGATGTTCGCTGAGCCAAAAAACGAAAGGCCTGATCACGTAACCGGATCGTGTCGGATAATCATCTAGTTGGCCCAGTAAATCATCGTTAGTGAGGTGTAACCCGACTTCTTCGTGAGCCTCTCTCATCGCCGCCTCTAACGCAGTTTCACCGGGGTCTACTCGCCCCCCGGGCAGCGCCCATTGGCCGGGATGATCTTTGAGCTTCGATGTTCGACGAGTGAGAAGAACAGACGCACCGCCAGCTGTGCCCTCAACGGTCCCGGTTAACTCTTCGTCTGCGGACACTCCGGGAATATCGGCTAGCAACTGCTTTCGGTCCAAGGCAGTTTCGCCGTCCAGTAGCGGGTCAGCGCCATGAACTGAAGCATCACTATCCAACACGATGACACACACTGATGCTTGAGTAAGGCCTTGGTTCAGGTGGTCGCGCCGTTGGTGGCGTTGCAGATTGTTTGTCAATCGCTGGCGTAATGAAGAGTCGAAGTTAACGTCAATACTCATTGCGGAAGTCTCGCGCGCAAGACGCGTGACTGTGTACTCGCTACCATAAGTTCAGCGTTACCGATAAGGATCCGTGACGATATGAAAGTTCAAAATCTTGAAGGAGTTACCTTCGGTTCAGTGGTCACCGACCTTGATCTTGAAGCTATGGACGATTCCGAATGGGGCGATTTGTATGAGCTCTGGATTGATCGAGCGTTGTTGGTCTTTCCAAGCGTTTTTCTGAGCGGGGAAAGACAAGATCGCTTTGCTCGAAGATTTGGAGATCTCGAATTCCCGCATGCAGCTATTTCGAACATCGGCGAAGACGGCAAAGTTCACTTCGAAGATGGAGACGAAGTTGTTAAATCCTTAAGAGGTAACGAAGGTTGGCATCACGACAGCACCTATATGCCTATGCAAGCGAAAGGGGCTGTTTTTACGGCTGAAATTGTGCCTCAATCAGGTGCGGCCACCGGATGGGCCGACATGCGAGCCGCATATGAAGAGCTTGACTCGGAGACTCGAAAACGCATCGCAAATCTCAACGCGTATCACTCGCTCTATTACAGTCAACAGCGGTCTGGCTACCTACCGGATAACGAAAATGAAGATGGTACGTACAATATGTACGGGTACCACAACATGGAAGTTTCGTTGCGCCCCCTTGTGAAGTTTCACCCAGTTACGGGGCAACCGAATCTCCTCATCGGTCGGCACGCGCATGACATTGTGGGGCTAGACAGAGAAGAATCAACGCAACTCCTAGATGACTTGAACGATTGGGCCTGTCAACCTCCCCGCACCTATCATCATGAATGGACCGTTGGCGATGCTGTTGTCTGGGATAATCGACGACTGCAACACCGAGGCACACCCTTTGACATGAAAGAACCACGACGCATGTGGCATACAAGAATCGCTGGAGATCCCTCCTCTGAATTGGCAATCAATCATCAACCCGATGGCGTCCGACTAGACGACGCCGCACGACCCTCAACAGGCTCATGACCCTGTTAGACCAAATTCGTGCCGACCTGACGGCTGCTATGAAATCGAAGGACAAACTGACAGTAGCTACCTTGCGGTCAGTGGTAGCGGCAGTGCAAGAAGCGGAAGTTGCTGGTGCGGCAGCCACGACCTTGGGTGACGAGCAAGTGGAAAAATTAATAGCAGCACAAGCCAAACGTCGAGTCGAAGCAGCAGAGGCATTTGAACAAGGTGGAAGGGTAGAAAAAGCTGCTGACGAGCGCGCAGAACTGTCGATTCTTGAGCAGTATCTTCCCGAGCAGCTAGATGTCGAAGCTTTGGCTGCGATCGTTGAGCGGGTCTTGAATGATGGCGGTTACAAAACGATGGCAGACATGGGACAAGCAATGAAAGCCGTTAACGCCGAGGTCGCTGGCAAGGCCGAAGGACGGACAGTGGCAGAGCTAGTTAAGTCGCACCTGTCGTGATAACTCCGAAACGCCAAATTGCGTTGGTTGGCTTCCTTCAAGCTCAGAACTGTACGACCATTCCGGCGGCTTGGCGCCACCCGGAAGCTCGACATGATGTGACCAACGTTGATTTCTATCAACACATAGCAAAAGTTCTAGAAAGAGGGCTTTTCGACCTCGGGTTCTTCGATGACCGTCTTGCTATGCCAGATATGTACGGAGGCGATCATCGGCATACCGTCGAAAATGGGATTAGATGCGTGAAGCTAGATGCTGTGACCGTTCTCACAACCATGGGAATGGTCACCAAGAACCTGGGTTTGGGTGCCACGTACTCGACTACTTATTTCCCTCCATTTCACGTGGCGCGGCTTTTCGCAACACTCGACCATATGAGTGGCGGTCGGGCGGCATGGAATGTCGTCACATCAGTGAACGACAACGAGGCCAAAAATATGGGACTAGAGGAGGCCCCCGCCCACGACGTTCGCTACGACCAAGCTGATGAGTTCATGGAGATAGTCCATGGACATTGGGATACTTGGGAAGCTGATGCCATCGTGGCGGATCGAGCTTCGGGGTTGTATGCGCGCGGAGATATGGTTCACCGCTTAGACCATGAAGGTCCCCATTACAGGTCACGGGGACCATTCACTGTTCCTCGAACTCCCCAAGGTCACCCAGTAGTTATCCAGGCAGGCCAAAGCGGCAGAGGAGTCGATTTTGCATCCCGGTGGGGCGAGCTACTTTTCATGTCGAACCCCAGCCTTTCACGAGCCAAAGAAAATTATGGCGCTGTCAAATCTGCTATCGAAGCCAATGGTCGTGACCCGGAACAGGTAAAAATCGCGAATCTGACCTTCCCAGTAGTGGGTCGCACTATGTCAGAAGCTGAAGACCGACGTGCTGCCTATGACTTGCTTCCAAATTTGATTGATGACCTCTCATTACTTTCCGAGGGGCTCAACTTCGACTTTTCTGAGAAAGGACTCGAAGATCCGCTTTCCGAAGAAGATGTAGCTGCGATGACAGGTATCCAAGGCATCCGTAATCAAGTCATCGAAGTAACAGGAAACCAAACCCCGAGCGTCAAAGACTTTGTTGAAGTCTCTGGACGAGGTCGACTGGCTCACCCTGTCGTAGGTGGCCCAACTGAACTTGCTGACTACTTCGAGGAGTGGTTCACATCCCCTGCCTGCGATGGCTTTGTAATAGCGGGTACTCACATGCCCGGGGCTTTCGAAGACTTTGTGGATTTGGTTGTTCCTGAGCTGCAAAGACGCGGATTATTTAGAACCGAGTACTCCGGAACCACCTTGAGAGACAATCTAGGGCTGTCGCAACCAATCCCCGGGGCCTGGCGTCGCTAACTAAATTCAGAATTTCGGAACGCCTCCACAATGGCATTGGCTTGAGCGGCCCAAATTCCCTCTAGTTGCATAATCTGACTTAAGGAACGGTCGAGAGAACGAATACGAAAAGGCTGTCCAGTCAGCCATGGTCGCAAAGTCAACATCATGTGCCGTGCCGAAGTTCGGCCATCAACGTGAAGTCGAGAAGCTGCCGTAACGATCATGCTTTCCCAACTAGCGAGACTTGCTCGACGGTGCCAAAGAGCAAACTCATCATCAACCTCTAAGAAAAGAGGCAGAGATACGAGGTCTCCCAGTGGCGTTGTCATTTTGTAGGGCTGTTCGTCATTAGGCCAATCACATACATAACTGACTTCGGCTGCAGCTAGAAGTTCAGGAGTCCGAGCTGATTCAACTCCTTCGGGCGAGAACCAACCGGAAGGTCGCAAGCCTGTGACCTTTTCTAACGTGTCTAAAGAGTCTCTAATAATTTGAAGTTCGGTTTCTTCATCGACTTTCGATGAGATGACTTGGCTGGCGGCCACTCCATGTCCGATCAGCTCGCAACCACGTTCCATGAGATGTTCGACGAGCCATGGATAGTGAATGGCCGTTAGCTGGTCGACGGCAACTGTCGCCGGAATGCCATAACGTTCGAGCGTGTCTAAAACCCTAAAAATACCCACCCGATGTCCGTATTCCCGATGAGTTAATTGCACATAGTCCGGCGCCGGCAACTTGATGAGTCCGCCACTGGCGTTGCGAAGGCCATAGGCGTCTGTTGGTGGCTCCCACTCGTAGTGTTCGAGTAGAACAAGAGCTCCGACGGCTAGAGGTTGTTTATCAGGCCAAAAAAGAGGTGCCCTAGCAGGTAAGGGCGAGTAAGCGTAATGAGAATGGTCCATGCCTGAAGAACGTTCAGCTGGCATTGTGCGTCCCTTTTATGACCTCTGCATGATCAACAAACTCTTGATAGTGGTGATCGATAAAGTGCTCCGCGATCTGTGAGGCTGTCGCTTGCCAAACATCCTCGTGGCCCAATAAATAATCGAGGATTTCTTCTAATCCCTGAATTCGATGAGGCATTCCCATCAAATACGGATGAAGAGCCAATGCCATTACACGTCCAGAAGTTCCCCCCTCTTCGTAGAGGGTGTCGAATTGGGCTTTGACCATTTCAACAAAATCTTTTGTGTCGTGATGTTGGAGAAAAACTGGAACATCATTCAGTTCAATGCTGTACGGCACTGAGATGAGAGGGCCATCATTAACTTTTATGGGTATCGGCTGGTCATCATGAAGCCAATCGGCATGATAAATAAGTCCGGCCTCGGCCATCAGGTCAGGCGTACGAACGGTATTGGACACCGCAGGCCCGAGCATGCCTTTCAGGTCTTGGCCAGTGTGCTGACGCAGCGTGTCGATGCAGTCGACATAGAACGCGCGTTCCTCTTGCTCGGTCAATGAAGATAGGTATCGGGTGTTGTATATGCCATGACTCATGATTTCCCAGTCGCGGTCTGCCATTGCTTTTCCGATATCGGGGTAATGCTCGAATATGGCTAAATTTGTTGACGCGGTGCATCGCACATTGTGTTCATCGAGCACCTGCAGCATCCGCCAGAAACCGACCCGGTTTCCGTAGTCGCGGTGAGAGTACCCTTGCACCTCGGGGTGAGGTGACCTGGGCCACGGATTTCGAAGGGCATCTCTGGGTGGAAGGTATTCGTAGTGCTCGACGTTGGGGGCGATCCACAGCGCAACTTTGGCATCATTTGGCCACGAAATAGTCGGGCGATCTGCCATTGGCAAATAGTCAACTCGATGCGGAGGTAGGGACATACCAGCACCGTAGTCAGAACAGGCGGTGCGAGGGGAGTATGGTCCCAAGTAACGAGTCGAAGTTCTAGGAGGGGGAATTCGTGCTGAGCAATTACAGGGTCTTAGATCTAACAGATGAACGTGGTCACCTCGCAGGTTTCATTTTGGCTCAGATGGGAGCTGAGGTAATAGCTGTGGAACCACCTTCTGGCTCAAGTGCGAGAGGATTAGGGCCTTTCGCCAGAAATATTGATGACGGCAATCACTCTCTCCAACATTGGTCTTATAACAGAGGTAAGAAGAGTGTCGTTCTAGATCTAGATACCCAAGAAGGAATCGGGGAACTAGAAACCCTTATCTCTGGTGCAGACATCATGTTCGAGTCTTTCGATCATGGGTTCATGGAATCTATCGGTCTTGATCACCAGCAAATAGAGAGACTCAACCCCCATTTGGTGAACGTCTCGATTACGGCTTTTGGTAGCTCCGGTCCTAAAGCAGGATGGGCATACAGTGACTTAACACTTCAAGCTTCAGCCGGGAACATGGTGCTGACAGGTGACGAAGATAGATCGCCGCTACGCGCAGGAGGCACCTTGCCCCAAGCGTTCGCCAATGCTGCATCAGAAGCAGCAGGAGCTGCCCTTATTGCCCTGTTTGAGAGGCAAACCAGTTCAGGGCTTGGTCAGCATGTTGATGTTTCAGCTCAACATTCAATGAATCAATGCACCCAGTCAATGTCCTTGGCGACTCCCCTCGGAGGTTCGGTTCCTACCCGAGTAGCGGGTGGGGCGTATCTAGGGACTACCCGTGTTCAACTGATGTGGCCCTGCTCAGATGGTTATGCATCGGTGAGTTTCTTATTCGGGCAAGCCTTTGCATATTTCACTAAAAATCTGATGAATTGGGTACACGAAGAGGGCTTTTGTGATGAGGCGACACGCGACAAAGACTGGGTCGAGTACGCCATGATGCTGCTTGACGGACGAGAGCCAACCGAAGAATACGAACGCGTCAAGGACATTCTCGGCAAGTTTTTCGCTACTAAAACGAAAGCCGAGTTACTTGAGGCTGCGATGGTACGCCGTTTGTTAATTACCCCAATTACCACCACTGAAGAAGTCGTAAAAAGTGAACAGTTGAAGTTTCGGAGCTATTGGGAGACGGTTGAGCACGCAGATGGGACCACTGTCGAGTACCCGGGACCATTTGCGAAATTCGGACAGACTCCGCTACAAAAACTAGGCGAAGCTCCGAAACTGGGTGAACACACCCGTGAAGTTCTGGACCAGCCTGTGCGAGTTCCATCAGTGGCCGTGAAGGAACAATCTCCATCAAAGGAGTTGCCACTTAAAGGCATCAAAATCCTGGATCTGATGTGGGCTATGGCCGGTCCCGCTGCTTCTCGCGTTCTTGCTGATTACGGGGCAGAAATTATTCGGGTTGAATCAGCAAACAAGATCGACGCCGTTCGCACTCTCGAGCCTTTCCCTGGTGGCGAGGCAGACCCTGATAAGTCGGGGATCTACCACAATATGAATGCCGGAAAACGAGGGCTAAGCCTTGATCTCTCGAAGCCAGCCGCCATTGATGTGATCTGGGACCTCATCGACTGGGCTGATGTAGTTCTTGAGTCATTCTCACCTAAGGCGATGACCGCATGGGGTCTTGACTATGCCCAGGTATCAAAGCGAAAACCTGAGGTGATCATGGCTTCTAGCTGTCTGATGGGGCAGACAGGGCCGTTAGCGATGTTGGCAGGATTTGGCACCATGGCAGCGGCAATTTGCGGGTTCTTTTATCCGGTGGGGTGGCCTGACCGGGCTCCCAGTGGGCCGTTTAGCGCTTACACCGATTACACATCTCCACGCTGGCTTGTTGCGTCTGTTATGGGAGCCCTAGAACACAAAAGGCGAACCGGCGAAGGTCAATATGTTGACCTATCACAGGCTGAAGCCGCATTGCATCTGATGTCACCAGCTCTTCTTGAATATTCGATTAATGACAACGTATGGGAGCGAGCAGGAAACAGAGATCAAGTCTTTGCACCCCAAGGTGGCTATCCAACCGCGGGCGATGATAACTGGATCGCAATTTCTTGCAAAGATGACTCGCAATGGATTTCTCTAACAAGAGAGATGGGACGTGGAGATCTATCAGATCTCTCAAACTCTGAACGACACGAAAGACATGAAGAACTCGACGAAATTATCTCGGCATGGACAATTCAACGTAACGGAGTCGAGCTAATGGAGGCATTGCAGGGAATTGGTGTTGCATCGCACATAGTTCAAAATTCACCCGAACTTTCAACTGATCCGCAAATGATGCACCGAGGTTTGTTCGCTGAGGTCATTCACGGAACTCATGAACCGTTCTTTGTGGACGGAACCCGATTCCAGCTATCGCGCACTCCCGGAGAAGTTACTCATGCTGGTCCGGTTTTTGGCGAACACACATTTGAAGTTTTGACAGAAAACTTGGGTTACGACAGTGATCGAATAGCAGAACTCGCCATAGCTGAACTTCTTGAATAAAAGCGCCTCTACCAGGTATCAACCATCGGACGTTTCTTTCCGTCCCTTGGAGACGGTTTTGGGGCCGCCTTCAGAGCCATAGAGACCCAGGTACGAGTTTTTGCGGGATCGATTACATCATCTAATTCAAAAAATGTTGCCGTACTCACAGCCTTGCCATTCTCGTATAGTTTCGCCACCATCTCTTCGTAGTAGGCGATTCGCTCTTTCGGATCCTCGATAGATTCCAGCTCCTTGCGGTAACCAAGTTTCACGAAGCCTTCGAGTCCCATCCCACCAAATTCGCCTGTTGGCCAAGCCACACAAAATACTGGTGCTTTGAAGCTGCCTCCAGCCATAGCTTGAGCACCGAGTCCATACCCTTTGCGCAATACAACGGTCATAAATGGCACTGTGACGCTGGCCGAGGTCACAAACATTCTGCTTGCGTGACGGACCGTCGCTTCATACTCGGCTTGAGGCCCCACCATGATCCCTGGCGTATCGCACAAAAAGATCAGCGGTATGTCGTGAGCATCGCAGAGCTGCATGAACCTGCTGCCCTTGTCGCCAACATCTGCGTCTATGGCCCCGCCAAGGTGGTGGTTGTTGTTAGCGATGATGCCAACGGGGTGGCCCTCGATCCGAGCCAAAGTTGTGATGCAACCAGGTCCCCACCCCTTGCGTATTTCGAGAGTCGAGTCGATATCACACATAGTCTCAATGACCTCGCGAACGTCGTAAGCACGAAGTCGATTCTCAGGAACAATGTGTCTTAACAATCGCTGATCCGGTGCCTCCCAACTCTCGACTGGTCCTTGGAAATAAGAAAGATATTTCTTAGCTGTGTCCATTGCTTCGTCTTCGTCTTTGACGAGGATGTCAATGACGCCGTTCGGATATTGCACATCGACAGGCCCAACTTCTTCAGGTCGAAAGACGCCGAGTCCGCCGCCTTCGATCATCGCCGGACCGCCGATACCAATGTTCGACCCTTCAGTAGCAATGATCACGTCGCAACAACCGAGTAGCACGGCGTTGCCCGCGAAGCAGCGGCCATTGGTGACACCCACAAGTGGGACTAAACCAGACAGTTTGGCGAAGAAGGTGAACGCCCAACAGTCAAGGCCGGCACCGCCGGCTGTGTCGGTATCCCCAGGGCGCCCACCGCCACCTTCAGCGAGTAAGACGGTCGGAAGTTTATTCTGCTCCGCCAACTCGAAGAGCCGATCCTTTTTTCGGTGGTTTTGGAGTCCCTGTGTCCCAGCTAGAACCATGTAGTCGTAGGACATCACCATTGTTTGAGCATCGTCTTGACTAAATAAGTCGCCGTTCACGCTCCCGATTCCCGCGACCATGCCATCGCCTTGGGTGTTATCAATAAGATCGTCGAGACTCCGCCGTCTTCGTTGTGCTGCGACCATTAAGGGTCCGTACTCTACGAATGTCCCGTCATCGATGAGGCGCGACAAATTCTCGCGGGCTGTTCGATGACCTCTGCCATGTCGCTTCTCAACGGCCGATGGTTTCGCTTCATCCATTCCTTTGTAATGGCGGTCGAAGACTTCCTGCAGATCTGGTCTAATGAAGTCAAGGTCAATTGTGGCCTCGGTCTCATCGCTCTGGATATCGAGATCTGCCTCTTCAATAAACAGAAGCGGGTGACCTTCGTAAATAGTGTCACCCTGAGCAACGCCCAAGGAACGAACTATGCCGGTCATAGTCGATGCGATGACATGTTCCATCTTCATTGCTTCCATGACGGCGACGGGCTGACCCGCAGCTACCTCATCGCCTGGCTCCACGGAAAGAGAGATAATGGTGCCCTGTAGTGGAGCTTCCACGGCCCGAGAGCCATCGGGACCGAGCGATGCCGAAGTCTTTGAGTCAGCTGAAGAGCTATTGGCTTCCCTGTGATCGATATCACCGTGTTGAAGAACAGCCAGAGGGTCGTTGCTGACCTGTGCTCCCGCAAGAGAAGTATTCGACTCTTCCTCAGAAGGAAGAGGTAACCACTGATTTGATGAGATCACCTGGGCCGCTTCGAGGAGTTCGGAAGCGAATGCGTTTATAAAGCCCGTAGTGACGGTGTTTGCTTGTACTTCCGGCCGGTCAAGTAAAGCGAGTAGATACGAAATGTTCGTCGACACTCCTTCTATCCGAAATTCATTAAGAGCACGCCTAACTCGTCGAACTGCGTCTTCGTAGTTGCTGGTAGGGGAGTACCCAATTACCTTTGCAATCAACGAATCAAAATTCGGATTTGTTGCATACCCCTGGTAGCCATAGGAATCTGTTCTAACTCCAGGCCCACTAGGAGTTTCGAATACTGAGATAGTTCCTCCGGCTGGTCGAGCTAAGCCTTCTTCGGTCATTGTTTCAGTGTTGACACGACATTGAATGGCGAACCCTTTTGCTTCGGGCACCTGATTTTGCTGCAAGCGTAAGTCGGTTAGCGAAGCACCGCCTGCTACGAGAATTTGACTGCGAACTAAGTCAACGCCAGTTACTTCCTCGGTCACGGTGTGTTCCACTTGAAGTCGCGCATTGGTTTCTATAAAGGCCACAGTCGCTGGGTTGTTTGCGTCAACCAAGAATTCCCAGGTACCCAAACCCAGATAGTTAACCTCTTGGGCCATTTTGGTAGCGGCTTGAGTTAATAATTCCCGTGTTTCCGGGCTGATTGATGGCGACGGAGCGATCTCAACAATCTTCTGGTTCTGTCTTTGTAAGGTGCATTCTCGTTCGCCGAGATGAGTAACTGAAGATCCGTCTCCGAGTATTTGGACTTCTATGTGCCTCGCCGCTTCAACAAGCTTTTCTGCGTACAGGTCACCGATCCCGAAAGAAGATTGGGCTTCGCTTCGGCAGCGCTCAAAAATTGTTGCGAGATCTTGGCCTTTGCGGACTTCGCGCATCCCTCGGCCACCACCTCCTGCCACAGCTTTGATCATGATTGACTCATGCTCCGTCAGGAACTCTTCAACCTCTTCCAGAGTTGCTGCTCCCGCAGTTGCCGCGACTACTGGAACATCAAGCCGCTTAGCTAAGTTCCTAGCTGAAAGCTTGTCTCCGAATAAAGCCAACTGATCAGAAGGTGGCCCCACAAATATGATGCCCTTGGTCTCCAAGGCACTCGCAAAATTAGGATTTTCGGCTAGAAATCCATACCCAGGGTGAACGGCGTCACAACCAGAGGAAATAACGGCTTCGACGAGCTGGTCTATGTCTAGGTAGGCGGCTACCCCACTGCCATCTAGTCCTACTGATTCATCGGAAACCTGTCTATGCAAAGACGAGTGATCATCAGAACTAAATGCTGCCACACTCGTAATTCCCAGATCACCAGCTGCACGAGCTATTCGTATAGCGATTTCGCCACGGTTCGCTATCAGGAGCTTTTCTATAGGCATGAGTACCTCTTCACGGATGCTTTTCTACGCACGTTCTACATCATCTAAGCCCTGTTGTTCTCGCTCAACCCTTGTTGGGCGCTGGAAGAATCACAGCGACTTGTTGAACAAGGGCAACTTCTGAGCCATGAGCATCAATGAACACGGCGTCGGTGGTAGACCACGGCTTCTCTTTCTTGATCTCGAGTTCACCCCATCTCCCAGCGACCACAACATCTCCGTCAGCATGAAAAGGCCGCAGATGTTGTACGCGTCCTGAGGCATGAACTCCAGCAGGCATTCGATAAGAGTGTCTGATTAATGGTGTCATTTGTCCCAAAACCCACGATGGATGAATAAGAGGAGCATCACCCGAGATCCATGCAGGGTCGTCGTCATGGATTCGTTCGGCCATCCAAACTCTTGCATCGTTAGCTGTTAAGGGCACGGACATAGGCGGATAATCGACATCGGTTGGAATCTTATTCAACCCTAGAAACGGTCTATCCACTGGCTCGGGAACGGGGGTCCGGCTAGTTGGAAGCTTGAATTCACTTATCCAAGGAGCATCGCCTAAACCGATAGTGCCTTCGATAGTGACCCGCCCGTCGGAAACAACTTTTTGAGTTATCAACCCGACATCTGAATTTTCTGCAGAAGGCGTAACTTCTGTGAGGAGTTCATCACCTGCATAAACCGGTCTGGGAAGCCGAAATTCGCACCAGCCATGGGAGAGCCAACCAGTGCCGAGAGCATCGAGAATGGCAGGAACCATCCAACCGTAGGTATGTATGCCGGCAACAATTCCACCCGCATACCCATAACTAGTGGCGCTTTCGTCGTGTATCGGATTGGCAGCTGAGACCTCAGCGGGATCAGCAACAGCAATCCGACTGCAGGAGCTAGATAAGACCGTCATGCCGATGACTTTAGGTTACGGTCGAATAACGAGTGCAAGAGTTCCCAGTGACGCTCAGAAGCAGCTTTGTCGTACTTGGCTCGTTGCGAAAAGACGAAACCGTGGTGAACTCCGTCGACCCATTCTGCGTAGTGGGAGACATCAGCGTTGATCAGGGCATCTGTCAGGCGATCAAAATGAGGTTTGTCCACCCAGTCATCGAACTCTGCGGCGAGAACTAGAACTTCTCCGTCAATCTGGGCTGCTCTTGTATGTGGCGAGTCATCGGCATCAGTCGCTAGGCGAACACCGTGTATAGATGCCGCAGCTTTTATTTTCTCGGGGTAGTCAGCAGCTAGCCATAAAGCGAAAGGTCCGCTCATGCAGTATCCGGTTACTCCGACAAGGTCTGTGTTGGCTGAGTCATCTGACTCGGCTTGTTCCATAAGTTTCGCAGCGTCTCGAGAGACCATGGCGTTGCTGAGATTATCCATTAGCTGAGCCATGTACTTGGAACTGACTGGGTCCTCGCGATGAATCGTAAAAGAGGGGACGTCTCGGTAATAGAGATTTGGCAACATGACGTAATAGCCCGTTGCTGCGACTCGCCTTGCCATATCATGAAGTTCTTCTCGTTTTCCCGGTGCGTCCATAAGAAACAGAATCACCGGGAAAGGCCCATCTGATTCGGGGCGAACCACAAAAGTAGACATTTTACCTTCGCCAGTTTCGATAGCTAAGTGGGTCTCAATCATTAGTTCGAGTCCCCCAGATCCCAACCCATTGTCCTAGCGGCGTAGAGAGTGTCGGTGTATTCCTCCATGCGAGTTATCTGGTTCTCCTCACACAAATAGATCCAACAGTATTGATTGTCGTATGGAAGGCCTTTGGCTTTGGTCGTAGCAGTCAGTCTCTGTTGAACAGCTGCATATTGGCCATCAACTATCATGCTCCGAATTTCCAATCCGAATGGCTGGGAAAGATCGAAGGTGTCTTTAATGGTCCTTCCGCCTAGTTCCGCAGCGACAGACTCTCGACCGCTCACGACCCCATCTTTATTTGACCCACCTGTGCCGGTGGCTCCCGCCGTAGCTGGAAGTTGCCAGACAACATTAGGGCTAAGACATTCCCGGAGGTCTTCGCGATCACCCTGGGTTAATGCCCTGTAGTACCGCTCGATAAGTGTTCGTGTTTCTTCAGTCTTCATCTCCGTAGTCCAGCATGTCTGACGGATTAATGCTGTTCTGCCTACGATCAAGTAATGCAACCACTTGATTTCACTCCAGAATATTTTCTTTATGAGATAACACGACCAAATGTCGCTCAAATAACTATTAACCGGCCGGAGGTCAGGAACGCGATCAACACTCCTGCACATAAAGAATGGAGCGACCTCCTCGACCATGCAGCGAATGACGACGAAGTGTGGATAGTAGTGGTAACGGGAATGGGAGATAGGGCCTTCTGCGCCGGTCGTGATCTGAAGTATTTGAGTCAGATTCAACACTCGTCGGAAGATGATCAAAGAGCTGATGCTGAGTTGATGAAGACGGTGACGAAACTTATTGAACGGTTCGATTATCCGAAACCACTCATCGCACGAGTAAACGGGGTAGCTCTAGGTGGAGGTTTCGAAGTGGCAATGGCATGCGACCTAGTTGTTGCGGCTGATCATGTCGAATTTGGCCTTCCAGAACCGCGAAGAGGTATTTACGCTGGCGGGGGAGGTGTTCATCGACTGCCACGCCAAGTGCCTTTGAAATTGGCGATGGAGTACTTGTTGACCGGTAAATCGATGACAGCGAACCGGGCCCTAGAAATTGGAATCATCAATAAAGTGGTGCCTTATTCTGACTTGGACATTGCGGTTGATGGTTTGATTGACGAGATACTGCTTGGGGCGCCATTGTCTATCCGCGCAACTAAGCAGTCTGCTACTCGCGGCCTAAACCACCCGCTAGAAGAGGCGTTCTACAAAGAATATCCGGCCGTCAGGTCGATGATGGAAAGCGAAGACGCTCGAGAGGGACCGAAGGCCTTCTCAGAAAAACGACTACCTAGCTGGAAAGGCCGCTGACATTACTTGTTAGCGTCGAGCGGTATTGGATTGTCCGATTACTATGAATCCCAGAGCGAACAGAACTATCCCCATGCCCAAAAACTGAAGCGCAACAACATCTTCGCCAAGAAAGACCCAAGCCATGACCGTGGCAGTTACCGGAATAGCAAGGGTCAAAGTGGAACCGAACCAAACTGGTATGTGAGCCAAAGCCCAATTCATCAACATATGCGAGGTGAAACCCGGGCCTATAGAGAGAATAAACAACCAAATCCAAGCATTGCCTGACGGCATGTTGAATAGCTGCCCCGAAGCGAGGGCAAATGGGGTGGCGAACAAAGCGCAGATCAGTGCCGTTGCACCTGTGTACTGCGAAGCTTCTATCTTTCGAGTGCTTAGTTTTGAGAAGACGAAATACAAGGTCCATGCGACCACAGTTGCTATAGATAAAAGGTCTCCGCTCAGACTCCAGCCTTGAACACCTGTCGAACCAAACATCACGATCGCAACGCCACCCATTGCGACCACAGCCAAGACCCAGTCGTAACGTCTAGGTCGCTCACCGAAGATTCGACCAGCTATGAATAACAGAATTAAGGGCTGACACGACCCGATCACCGTTGCATTCGCGACTGTGGTCAAACGCAACGCAGAGAAGAAGAGCATGATGTCCGCACCTAAGGAAACCCCACCCCTCCAAGAAATTCTCAGAGATTCTTTTCTTAAAGGCGTTCCTCTGACTATCAGGAACAAGATCACTATTACTGCGTAGATCCACATTCTCCAGAAAACAACTGCGAATGTTCCTAGCTCGGTGATTCCTTTCGCTATAACTCCTGAGGCAGCCCAGCCAACCATTGCGATTGCCGCTGCCGGGACACCTCTCTTTTGGGCGCTTTGATCGCTATTCACCTAACGATTGTTTTCCAAAGTCGGCATGGTTGAGAGTTATCCACCTAATCAGAATGCCACCCAACGACAGAAGTTGGGGCAGTAAACATCGAATCCTAGAAGCGACTAGTGGTCAGCTAGCTTCGGATGGTTGCGAAAATAATCCAACGCAGATGGGTCATCGATAGCTTCTAGGTTCTTAACTTCGCGTCCGTGGACAGCATCTCTGACCGCTAACTCAACAAGTTTCCCGCTTCTAGTCCTTGGGATTGAGGGGACCTGAGCAACTATTGCGGGCATATGCCGAGGTGAGGCACCGACACGGACCTGGTCTCTAATTTTCTGGCTGAGTTCATCATCGAGGGTTAACCCTTCGCGAAGACGAACAAACAAAATGACTCGCGTATCCGATTCGAATTGCTGGCCAACAACGATGCTTTCCAGGACCTCGTCAATTAGATCGACTTGGCGATAAATTTCTGCGGTCCCGATTCGGACCCCTCCGGGGTTAAGCGTTGCGTCCGAACGACCTGTAATCACCATGCCGTTCTGAGGGGTCCACTCCGCGAAATCGCCGTGATGCCAGACATCTTCGAAACGTTCGAAATAAGCCGCACGGTATTTACTCTTCGTTGGGTCATCCCAGAATTCGAGGGGCATCGACGGAAAGGCGTTGCAACAAACAAGTTCTCCTTGCGAACCTTCTGAAAGGCGATTTCCATCCTCGTCGAAAACAGCGACATCCATCCCCAATGCAGGAACCTGAATTTCCCCCCGATAGACAGGGCTGGTCGGATCTCCGATCACAAAGCACCCGCAAATATCTGTCCCGCCAGAGAACGAAGCGAGGTGCACATCTGGTTTTACTGCCTCATACACCCAGTCAAAGCCTTCAGGAGCTAAAGGCGACCCTGTAGAAGCGATTGTGTCCACACTTGCCAGTGCATGAGTGTCGCGAGGCCGCAAACCTTCTTTCATTGCCGCTTCGATGAACTTAGCGCTCACACCGAAAAGCTGAGGTTGCAACTCGTCGGCAAGGTCAAACAAACGCGATGGCCCGGGAAAGAACGGCGATCCGTCATACAAAATTAGGGAAACTCCACTAGCCAGGCCGCCAATCAGCCAATTCCACATCATCCAGCCAGTCGTTGTGAAATACATCAAACGATTCCCGGGTTTGAGATCGCAGTGGAGTAAATGTTCAGACCAATGCTTGAGCAATACGCCACCAGCCCGATGAACGATGCATTTCGGTTTGCCTGTAGTTCCAGATGAGTAGAGGACATAGACCGGATGATCAAAACTCAGGTGAACGAATTCTGGTTGACTCTCTTCTGTGTCGGCTATCCACTCGTCGTAACCAACTGCGAGAGGGATGGACGTATCGATTGGTGTCTTGTCGTAGCTCACCAATACAACGCGCCGAAGCGAAGATAATTGGCTAGCTACCTGAGCCACTTTTTCGGTTATGTCATGTCGAACGCCCGAATAGGAATAGCTATCGGTTGCGACTAGGACCTTGGGCTCGATTTGTCCAAAACGATCGAGTACTCCCGCTGTTCCGAAGTCGGGACTGGTCGACGAATAAATTGCTCCAATACTCGCAGCAGCCAAAAATACGATGACTGCCTCCGGCGCATTTGGTAAAAGCGTCGCCACCCGGTCGCCTGGTCCAACCCCCTCCGACCTGAGCGCTTGTTGGACGCGTCCGACAGCAAACCTGAGTTCAGAAAACGTCAAAGATTGTTCCACGACGTTCTCGCCCCGGTAAATAAGGGCGGGCTCATTTCCGGATCGACGTAAATAGTTTTCGGCCAAGTTGAGTTTTGCGTCTGGAAAAAATTGTGAATCTGCTATCCCATCTCTTTTGATATCGACTTCGCCGAGGTCGCCGACACCGGAAGCAAACTTCCATACTGCTCTCCAGAAAGACGTATTTTCAGTTAGGGACCAATTATGTAGGTCACTGTACGAGTTCGCGTTTAACGGAACATCAACTGACTCGGCAAATGCCCATAGGTTAGAAGCTTCGCGTCGAATCGAATTTGGAGTCCAAAGAGGATCGGTCACTGTCCCTCCGAAAGGGTGTCGCTCTTGTTTACGGTAGCCGCCAAATCGCTTCAATCAGGAGCGCAGCTCCGGAGCAGTGTAGGGTCACCGATATGAGGGGAATTTGTGACGATCTTGATGCAGAGACAGAAGCACTCGGAGAAATTGTTTCGGGGCTAACCGAAGACGAGTGGAGACTGCCGACACCAGCTGAAGGTTGGGACACTCACGAGACCATTATTCATTTAGGGATGGCAGATGTAGCGGCCAGCGTCGCCGTTTTGGATCCAGCAGAGTTTGAAGAAACTAAACAACGGATGCTTAAGGGGGAAGGAGATCTTCACAGCTTTGGTCATCTCGATGTTCGAGAAATGAACGGAACCGATTTATGGAATTGGTTTGCAAATGAACGCCTTCGAATGACGGAAGCCTTTCGAGCCCTGGGACCTAAAGACCGTATTCCGTGGTTCGGACCAGACATGAGTGCCCTGTCTTTCGCCACGGCCCGTCTGATGGAAACTTGGTCCCATGGACATGACGTAGCCGACACCTTTGGTGCTGCATACCCAAGAACAGAAAGACTTCGACACGTTGCACATATCGGGGTGACTACTCGTGGTTGGAGCTATGTGAATAGAGGCCTTCAGCCTCCAGAGACACCGATCCGAGTTGAACTGACATCACCAAACGGAGATATCTGGGCGTGGGGGCCCGAGCACTCAGAAGAAATGGTCACCGCCGACGCTTATGAGTTTTGTCTTGTCGTGACGCAAAGGCGTCGAGCAAGAGAAGCGGAACTCGAAATTCGGGGTGATTTAGCCGCTGATTGGATGGAAATAGCGCAGGCGTTCGCCGGTCCAGCTACCGATGCACCTGAAGGACGCGTCGGCGGATAGCCGTTGCTGATCTGATGCTGGTCGTTGGCCTCACGGGTGGTATGGGAGTGGGTAAGTCCACTGTTGGGGGCTTGTTATCGAACTTAGGTGCAGAAGTTATTGATGTCGATGCACTTGGCCGAAAGATTCTTGAACCAGAGGGGCTTGCGGTATCAGCTGTTGTTGAACGTTTCGGGCCAAGTGTCTTAGGAACTGACGGGGGTATAAATCGGGCAGCCCTAGCTGAAATCGTTTTCGGCGAGGCAGAGCAGTTGGCAGCCCTTGAAGAGATCTCCCATCCTGCTATCAATCAGATGCTTGACAGAGCCGTAGATTCGCTGGAAAAGCCCGAGGCAATAGTGGTTTACGACATGGCTGTTCTGGTTGAAAGTCGGCTTGGCTACGACACCAAACACCCATATGAAGTTGTGGTCGTTGTAGAGGCACCAATGGCCGACCGGCTTGAGCGACTTCAACAGCAGCGAGGTGTAGAACCTGAGGATGCGCTTGCCCGTATCGAATCGCAAGCATCTGATGAAGAACGAAGAGCAGTTGCGCAATTCCTTATCGCCAATGGAGGAGACCTCGCTGCTTTGTCTGATGCGACCGCCGAACTTTGGGGCCAGCTCGAGCGGCTACTGGTATCAAAGAACTCCTAGCATGGCTCGGTCATACCCTCCGAAGAACCATATTCTCCGACATTTGCGGCTTCGCCACCTTGTTGACGGTGAAGGAAATGTAAGCGCCAGCATGCCAATTCTGCCTGACCTGCTAGACGCTGGTGGCTGGCTTCGCCTTGGTGCGATCGCCACCCTTGTCGATTCTGTAGCGGGTCACCACGGAGTGATGCAGGTTGAACCCGATTGGGTAGCCACGTTGGAACTGGGAACTGTGATTCGTCGACGTGCAGAAGGCACCGAAGTAGTAGCGGAGTGTCAGCCATTACGGATCGGGAGAAACAATGTGGTTACAGAAACGTACATCAGCGACGATCTTGGTGAAGTAGCGCGTTCAACATGCACCTACGCTCGTTTGCCTGCGCGCAGCGACAATCCCACTGTAGGAACCGCTAAAGGAAGGACTGTTGATTACGCGAGCGAGGAAGAGTTCAGTAACCGACCCATGCTGAACGACTATCTGCAGATCGAGATAAACCCGAAACGAGCGGTAATTGAACTGCCGCATCACTCGCGTATCCACAACTCTTTCGGCTCCATTCAAGGCGGAGCTGTAGCGGTTCTGGTCGACGCGATGGCAACTCACCTAGGTTCCATAACAACAGGCTTACCAATGCGTTGCCTATCTGCAGAGATCCATTACCTATCTCAGGCTAAGTCAGGGCCATTCAGGGTTGAAGGCGAGCTACTCAGAGCGGACAAGGATTCGGTTACGAGCAGAGTCAGAATCATCGACGTAGGAAATAATGATCGACTTCTAGACATTGCGACAGCCACAGCGAAAGCGATCGACTAAATGCGAAGGAGCCTGCGATGGACCTCGGTTTAAAGGGCAAGGTAGTTCTGATTTCTGGTTCCTACCGGGGAACAGGAGCAGGAACGGCGAAAGTTCTGGCCACAGAAGGAGCGATTGTCGCGATCCACGGTCACCAAGAAGGACAAGCGTCAGCTGTAGCGGATGAAATTCGTCTTGGCGGAGGCGAGGCCATAGAGGTCCACGGAAGCCTCTTAACAACCGATGGCGTCGAGAACATAGTTTCTGATGTCGAACACAGATGTGGCCCTGTCGAAGTTCTCGTAAACAACTATGGAGCGCCCGCAAAGACCAACTGGAGCGACCCTGCAGAACTCTGGCATGAAGCCTGGGAAACCAATGTTGTTTCCGGTGTTCGACTTACACAAAGAGTCTTGCCCTCAATGAAGGAACGTGGTTGGGGGCGAATCATATTCCTCGGCACCGTGGGTACAGAAAAACCAGGGAAAGAAAACCCTGACTACTACGCCTCAAAGGCTGCCCTGCCAGTCGCCGTGAGAAGTCTGGCGAAAGACCTCAACGGCACAGGCATTACAGCCAACCTAATTAGCCCGGGCATCATCGCTACTCATGAAGTTCGCGAAATGTTGGAGAAAAGAGCGAGCCGCCACAATGTCGAAGGATGGGAGCAGGTGCAGCGTTGGGCGATAGAAAATGTGACCCCCAACCTGACCGGTCGAATCCCTGAGCCACATGACATAGGACGTTATGTGGCCTTTCTCGCTAGTGAGGCCGCTTGGCACATAACTGGCGCCGATTTCAAAGCAGACGGCGGAACCATCGACACATAATCTTCGCTGTCGTGCATCCGATGTACGGTTCTGAACCATGAGCGCCTTCCCTGAGCTAATTGCTTTTGACATGGATGGAACTTTGCTGCGCTCAGATGGATCGTTATCGCCGAGAGTTCGACAAGCGGTGAGAGAAATGAAGAATCAAGGCTGCACAATCGCTTTAGCAACGGGACGTCCATGGAAGGCTGTAACCGAGACGGTCAGCGTTTTAGGAGTAGTTGATTATTGCGTCTGCTTGAACGGTGCTTCTGTGCACAAAGCCGATGGCAAGCTGGTGAAGCTTAATGCTATGACCGAAGTGCAGACTAGAGCGAGCGCGCAACTGGCCCGTCGTTTAATCCCCGATGTCGGACTAGCGGCAGACATGGCCGATGGTCGACACATCTGGGATGAACACTTCACTCACGATTTCCCAACCGATTTTTCGATGATGCCGGTTCGAGTTCCGGATGCTTTGGCAGCGCTTGATGGTCCCGTTTTGACATGGCTTTTAGATTGCAAAGATTTAGCTCCGATGAAGGCAATTGAAGTTATGAGTTCCCAAATGCCTGACGGGACTGAAGTAAGACCCTCTGGCCTTGAGACCCCTGAGATTGTCGCGTCAGGCATCAGCAAAGGGTCGGAGTTAGACGCGATCGCGACGGCTAATTCGATCGACGCATCGAAAGCTTGGGTTTTTGGTGACGGCCTCAACGACTTAGAAATGTTTTCGTGGGCCGGACATTCTGTTGCAATGAAGAATGGACATCCAAAAATACTTTCATTAGCCAGCGATGTCGCCCCTAGCCACGACCAAGACGGCGTAGCTGTTGTACTCGAACAGCTTATGGCCGACTAGGAGTTGCGTTCTTCCAGGAACATAGCTGTATGCGGGGCGAAATAAATTCGCCAGGCTTGAAGGAGCCCACCATTGGGTCCCGTCCGCAATGTTGCTTCAGCACCTTCTTCGAGGTGAACTTCAACGGTGGGGCTTTGCAGCCACATAAGTCGAACGCGGACTTGGTGAGTGCCAGGTGAAATTTCGAAAGTCTCCTGCTTGCCGTCCTTAACGCGGCCGGCCACCTGGCCATCGATTTTCACTTGATAGGCCCTAACGGTGTCTCGATAATGATTAATTCGATCGATAGTTATTCGAGCCTGACCGGTCAACTTTGCCCCCGTTTAATCAATTATTAGATGTGAAGTTAGCGCGAACGCGAGCTGTTCTCTATCCTCACCCGCAGGTAGCGTCAATAGGGCAAGAAGACGCTCAGTTATCAACCCCCATGGGAGCTTTCACATGAGTAATGAGTTGCGCACTGAAATCGATGCATGGATAGACGCCAACTGGGATCCCGACCTACCAGTGCGAGAGTGGTGGCAGCGACTCTCCGTGTCGGGATATAGCAACCCCGGACTTCCAGAACCGTTTGGTAAAGGGTGGGGCCGCGCTGAGACCCGTGTTCTTGCGGCAGCGTTGAGAGAGAACGGTTGCATAGGCTCCCCGGCAGGTTTGGGAATGATGTTGGCTGCTCCAACGATTCTCGCTCACGGGAATGAATCACAAATTGAAAAATATGTTCCCCAAATTCTTGATGGCACAGATTCCTGGTGTCAGCTGTTCTCCGAACCGGGAGCCGGAAGCGATCTCGCCGGGCTGCAAACTAAAGCAGTACGTGATGGTGACGAATGGGTAATAAGCGGACAAAAAGTTTGGACTTCTGAAGGTCAACATGCCGACTATGGGATGCTGATCGCTCGAACGGATCCCGACGCATCAAAACATAGAGGAATTAGCTGGTTCGCATTCCCTATGGACCAACAGGGTGTCGAGATCCGACCACTCCGAGAAATGACGGGCCGATCTTTGTTTAATGAGGTTTTCATAGACGAGGCCCGAGTTTCTCACTCTGACGTAATCGGTGATCTCAACGAAGGATGGCGTGTCGCCAACACGACACTGATGGTGGAACGTGCCGGAATTGGCGGCGGTCACGGAATGGCATACGCCGCTGCTCACCCCGGCAGCATCGCTGGCCATCTTCAAAAACCAGCAGGCTCATTTGTAGGCAAGCGGCTGGCTCTAGCAGCGGGAGGAGTGGGTCCCGGAACACTGCAACTTCTGCGAGATTTGGCTGAAGAGCGAGACAAACTTGACGACACGCTGATACGCCAAGAACTTGCGCAACTACACACCGAACTTGAATTAATGAGAATGAATTCACAAAGAACGCGCAACAAGAATCAGCAAACGGGCGGCGAGGGAAATTTGGCCAAAATCCTCATGACCTCAGCGCTTCACCGGACACGTGAACTAGCAGGAGCAATACTCGGACCCGAGATGGTCCTCTGGGGAGAGCAAGCTGCGACCGAGGGCGTCATCCAAGAAATGGCAATCTTTTCGCCTGCCCCTTCCATCTACGGAGGAACCGATGAAGTTCAGCGAAATATAATCGGCGAGCGAGTTTTAGGCCTTCCAAAGGAACCAGGGCCAGACAGAGATACCCCGTTCTCTGAACTTTTGCAGAACAAAACCGATTGGTAGATGCCAGAATCTTTCTGTGCCAGATCAATTCTTAGTCAGCCTCACTTTCGATGTCGACACAATTTCGTTGTGGATGGGCAGCAAAGACAAAACAGCTTTTAGTAGGGGCGAGTTCGGGGTAATAGGAACCCGTCGGATCCTAGAACTCCTAGAAAGACGCTCTGCGAAGGCCACCTTCTTTGTTCCCGGTTTGACGGCTTCGACATATCCGGAACTGCTGGAAGAGATAGTGGCGGGCGGGCATGAGATTGGACACCACGGAAATCACCACGAAAGTCCCGCTCGACTTAGCCGCGAACAGGAATTAGAAGTTCTACAAGAAGCAACTTCTATTCTTTACTCTCTGACGGGCCACAAACCTGTCGGGTGGAGGTCTCCTGGTTGGTATGTGAGCGAGCATTCCTTCGAACTTCTGGTGCAGGAAGGCTTTTCGTATGACTCTTCGCTGATGGGTCACGACGTCCGACCGTATTGGTGCAGAACCGGAGATCAATGGGAAAAGGGTGTCGGCGTTTCATGGGGAACAGAAGTAGATCTCGTGGAGCTCCCCATTTCCTGGCACCTTGACGATTTCCCCTGGTTTGAATACATACCTCCCAAAGGAGGTAATCTCACCCCTGCCTCAGCGGTCTTAGAGACTTGGCTGGGTGATCTCGACTGGGCTCGTGAACATGAGCCTGGAGGGCTTCTCACCTACACAATGCATCCCCAAGTAATTGGGCGAGGCCACCGGATGCTCATGTTTGAAACTTTGGTCGACGAAATAGAAAAGCGCGAAGACGTCGCATTTGTGACCCTGCAAGAAGCATCGGATCGTTGGCGGGCGAAACAATCCGGAGATTAAGAATGATGAACACTAGGGATAATGAACAGCCCCTCTGCGTTCACTATGGGCGTAGCTGACTCATCGGGCCGCCCATCTTTATCAGGCAGCACCACCAAGTCGACCGTCAGCTTGCGGCCATCTCGATTTGAGACCCAAGCACGAAACCAAACTGGATGATTTATAGGAACTCCGTCTCGATAATCCACTCTGAGGCTGGCTGTGTACGCTGCTTCACCGAGGACGATCATCAGATAGCCCATAATGTCGTCGACTAAGGCTGAAACAGCTCCACCATGGGTCCTTTCGGGAGCACTTTCGAAGGCAGGGCCGAAAACCACTCTGCTAAGAACTTGGTCTCCCTCCCGCCGGACCTCGACTTCAACACCCATTGGGTTTGCTGGACCACTAAAAGTTCGGTCACTAAAAGCGATTACTTCGATGCCATCAGGTGGCCGCGGGTCGCTGTAGCGGCGCTCGAAATAGTCTGATGGGCGAGCTACCGGGTTGGAACGTTCTAGATTTTCAGCCACTGACGTTGCCCAGTTGGTCAAGGAAGATAACTCGGAGTCTGAAAGTCGGTGGCGGACAAAGGCATTACCCAGACGTCGTAACGCAGAAGCGGCTCGACTTCTCGACATGAATTGGGGGTCCTCGTAGACCATGTGCGCTGCGTCATCAGCGTTATCGGGTTCGTCAGCCATCGAAACCCAAATGGCCAGGTTCTCCGTAGGCGTACTTGATTAAACCGCCCCCGGGACTTTCTGGATCGAAGGTCCAATACTGGCGGATCTCGGCTATTAGGCCGTCTTCAAATTCGTAGTGTTCACTCCCACGGATCTGAAATCGTTGGCCTAAAACCTCGCCTTCCATTACCCATTCGATAGCTGCAGAATCACTGGTTTCGATGACCCGTTCAACTATCCAGGTTGCTCCCACCCATTTGGTATGCATTTGAGACCAAAATTTCCCAATTGCCTTCGAGTTCACGATGGGCGAGTGGTTGGTGTCATAAATCACGGCGTCTTCTGTGAAGTGCATTGCTACCGCTTCGCTAGAGCCTGAACTGCAAGCTTCGAAGTATGAACGGATCTGGTCCGCATGAGTCGTCATGAATAGATGTTTTCAGACTGACAGCTTCGCTGCATAAGCATGCGTGGTGAAGGTCTGTTTGTATGTCCCTCCAAAGCTATTGATTGCCTCCGCTAGACGGCAAAACAGCTTATTTCGTTTGTCGGGCTCCAACATGCGGTGGTCGGATTGAGTTCGCAGACTTTGAATGTGGTGATGAGTAGTTATTTCGATTTCCCACGAGATCTGTAATTCTTGTACCGGCTCGAACAAGCCGCTCATATCTATTTCTTGAGTCGGGGTATCAGCCGTGATGGCCGCTTTTGAACCAGGCAGACAAACCGAAAATAATGTGTTCTTCAACTCAGGGGCGACTTCGTTGTAAATACGGTTGACAGTGGCATCGAACTCTTGTTTCTCGTACTCAGGACGATTCCAAAAAAGGCATAACCAACCCCCAGGCTTAAGGATCGAAGCTGCTCGCTGAAAGCGATCTTCAGGGTCTGTCCAATGCCAGGACTGGCCTGCGATAACCAGCCCCGCCTTCCTATCTACTTTGGGCCAATCCTCAAACGTGTATTCATCAATTGAAAACAAGTCGAACTCTTCGAACTCTCGGTGAGCAATGCCGGCCATCTCTGGATCTGGCTCTAGGCCGAGCACCTCAAACCCATGTCTTAAAAGGGGTCCGGAGGCCTTCCCGGTGCCGCAACCTACGTCAACAACCAAATCAGTTGCCGAGGGTTCGCAGGTCCTTATGATCCATTCAAAGAGGCTTTGGGGATACTCAGGCCGGTAACGGTGATAAATCTCTGCTACTTCTCCAAACACTTGCGACTGGCGACGTTCTTCGTTAGCTGTCATGGGTGTGATTTCAGCCCGTGGTCCAAGACAGCCACCGTCCGTCACGATTCTCGAGTTGGAGACGTAATCCGAAACACTCAGACAATGAATCTGCGGTTAACACCTCATTGATCGGTCCGGATGCTAAAGGTTGGCCTTCTCGCAAAAGGAGTCCGTGGGTGAAACCGGGAGGAATTTCGTCGGTGTGGTGGGTTACAAGAAGCGTCGCTGGAGTTTGAGGATCAGAAGCAACAGAAGCCAAGCTGGATACGAGTTTCTCTCTTCCCACAAGGTCGAGGCCAGCTGTAGGTTCATCGAGTAGTAGCAACCCTGGTTCCCCCATAAGAGTTCTTGCCAGTTGCACTCGTTGTTGCTCTCCAGAAGACATCGTGTGAAATTTCCGAGCTGCTAATGCTTCAGCGCCTATTCGTGCCAGACAATCTATTGCAGCTTGACGATCAGCTTCAGAGTATTCATGCCACCAGGTCTCCAGGGCCGCATGTCTAGCTGTCATAACGATATCCAGACCTAATATGTCTGCTCGAAACTGATCTCGAAGGGAAGATGAGGCCAGACCTATTCGTTGTCTTAGTCGACGGATATCGGTAGCGCCCCAGGTCTCGCCAAGTACTTTGACGGTTCCAGTTGTTGGATAGCGGTAGAGCGAAAGAATTTTGATCAAGCTCGTCTTGCCGCTTCCATTTGGCCCTAAGACGACCCACCGATCCGAAGAAGAAATTTCTAGATCCAAAGGGCCAAGAATCACCTTTTCCTCATATTTGACTGAAACGCCGAGAAGTTCGGCTGCAGGGGAACTGACCGTCATCCAGCCAGCTTGCCAGATTGCGACCGTTAATCCGACGGCAGATCGGTCGACTGGGGTCCCTCAGATTCAGAATGAGAAGACCAAGTGTCGAACATTTCTGAATAGCGACCACCAAGTTCAATTAGCTCATCATGAGACCCAAGTTCGATTATCTGACCTTGATCGATAACAGCTATCCGGTCCGCTTTCATAGCAGTAGCCAATCGGTGAGCGATGAGGATTGCCGTTCGCCCCTCGAGTAAACCATCCAACACGTTTTCGATTTGCGCTTCAGAGCGCAAATCAAGGCTTGACGTGGCTTCATCTAGAACCAGCACTCGCGGTCGAGAGATAAATGCCCGAGCTAAAGCGATTAGCTGGCGTTCCCCTGCCGATAGTGAGACTCCACGTTCATGGACAAGAGTGTTGATGCCGTCGGCTAATTGGTCGACAGTTTCTTTGAGTCCTACGTGAGCGATGGCCTCTTGAACCTCTTCGTCACTGGCGTCGCGTTTTGCAAAGGCGACATTGTCACGAATGGTTCCATGGAAAAGAAATGGTTCTTGTGGGACCACTCCAAGTTGTTTGCGGAGCGACTCAATCTGAACGTCCTTAAGGTCTTGTCCGTCTATAGATACAACTCCTGAAACCGGATCGTAAAATCTGGTTATCAACTTCGCAATAGTGCTTTTGCCAGCTCCGGTTGGCCCAACAAAGGCGAAAGTTTCTCCCTTTTTGATGCAGAGGTTGATATCTCGAAGAACCTCAGGCCTATCACCATATGCAAAAGTGACTGAATTGAATTCGATTTGGCCCTCAATAGGCCTGAGCGGAACGGCAGTTTCGCTCTCGACTATCGAAGGCGTTGTGGCAAGAATATCTCCAATTTTAGTAAGGCCTGACTGCCCCTGTTGGTAGGTGTTGTAGAGCTGGACCATCTGCTGGATCGGTGCGAAGAAGGTATTCACAAACAGCACGAACGCAGTTAGCTCACCGACCTGAAGCGAACCATCTACAACCATCCAGCCACCGACTAACAAGACAATGGCTTGAGCAGCAATGCCTATCCCTTCAGTTGCAGGACCATAGATGGCGCCAGCTCTAGCGGTATAGAGATTTGCGTCAAGGTATGCGCCCACAACACTTCTATGAGACTCAGCGTTCTGTCGGCGACGATTAAGAGCAGCTATAACCCGAACCCCAGCCAGATTTTCCGAAAGATCCGCCAGAACACTTGCGATTCGGTCTCGAACATCTGAGTAACCGCGCTCACTAACTGTGCGAAACCAAAGCGTCATTACGACCAAAGGGGGAAGAACAAGAACCAGCAGAAGAATAGCTAGGAGGGGGTTATACGAAAACAGGACTGCTGTCACGATCGAAACGGTGAGAGCCTGAATTACTAAATTGACGAAACCCTCGTTGACTAGCAGTGTTAATGCCTCAACATCCGAAGTCATTCTACTTAAGAGCACGCCAGACTTTTCCGAGGTGTACCAGTCGAGACCCATGCGCTGAAAGTGGCTGAAGAGCTCCAAGCGAACGTCATACATAATGTTTTCGCCCAGCGTTCCGTTCCAACGTTGACGCAAAAAACTTGTGATGGCGTTAATGACGATGATCACTCCGAACAAGATCACTGCCCTGTAGAGAGATGTTCGATCTTCCCGCATCACCCCGTTGTCAATACCTTGTTGAGTTAAGACCGGACCGAGTAGGGCCGTAATTGTCTCAACGGCTAAAAGAAACAAACCCCACAGGGCTGCGATGCGGTGGTTTTCGAAAAGAGATCGAAGATTGAGGCGAGACGCTCTATGAGCTAATCGATGAAAAGAGACGACTGGTTCCGGGTGGATAGGCTCCCTCTTCAAAATCTCTGAGGCGCCCTCTTGCATTTCGGAGGGAACGCCAGCGAATGGTAAGCCCGCACTAGCACTAGATTGAGTAGCGCTTGGGCCTGCAAATGGTCCACCGCCAGGTGCTCCCATCATGACCATGGTTGATCCGTTTCGGTCGTTGACGCCAGTGTCTCGGCGTAGCGAGGTTCTCGTTCAAGTAGTTGCTGGTGCGTACCATCGGCAACTACTCGGCCCTCGTCAATCAGAACCACCCGATCTGCTAGCGCAATGGTGGATAATCGATGAGCGATCACGATTGTCGTACGATTTTTGAGCAGATCCTTTAACGAATGATGAATTCGTTCCTCGATTTCGACGTCTATGGCGCTTGTGGAGTCATCCAAAATAATGACTTTAGGGTCTTGCAGAAAAAGTCGTGCCAGGGAGATCCTCTGGCGTTGGCCGCCGGAGAGGTCGTAGCCTCTTTCACCCACAACAGTCTCATATCCGCTCTCAAGATCGATGATGAACTCGTGAGCTTGAGCTGCTCGTGCAGCCGCTTCAACCTCATCTCGCGAGGCGTTGGGGTTCCCATAGGCAATATTTTCGTGGATACTCGTCGAAAACAAAAAGGGTTCATCTGGAACAAGGCTCACCGCTGAGCGAAGACTGCGCTGGGTAACGTCTCGTATGTCCTGGCCGTCTAAGGAAATGACACCTGCTTGCAGTTCATAAAAACGCATTAGAAGGCGCGAGACCGTTGATTTCCCTGAGCCTGTGCGCCCAACTACTGCAATCGTCTGACCAGCAGGAATATCGAGATTGAAACCATCTAGCACGGTCGGTGGACTTTCAGCCCCTTGCGTGCCGCCGACTACCTCGGTTCCATAGCAGAATTTTACTTCCGAAAAAGACACATGTCCTGCGAGAGAAACTAAGTCAACGGCCCCCGGGCGATCATCTACCCCTGGAGGTTCATCGAGAATTTCGTAGATTCGTTCTGCGGAGGCCTTAGCTCGTTGTCCCAATATCAGCAGCATGCCTATGAATCGAAAAGGTGCTTGGAGAAGCAAGATGTAAAGGTTGAATGAGATCAAATCGCCAACCGATAGAGCGCCATCAATTGTTTGAAGACCGCCCACCAAAAGCACTGTCGCAAGAGCAATTCTCGGAAGATTTTCTATCAGAGGAGTGTGAGAAGCCCGAGTTCGATGTTGAACAAGATTTGCCCACCGCAGGCGTTCTGCGCCCTTAGCTAGAGCAGTGATTTGTTGATGTTCAGCAGCAAATGCTTTGATGACTCTGACACCGTTAACAGACTCATCGACGACAGTGGCGATTTCTGCTTGACGCGATTGAACGACCCAAGAAAGCGGAAACATAATTTTTCTTAGCCGTTGCCCGATTGCGAAAACTCCGGGTAAAGCAATCATTGTAACTGCGGTAAGCGGAATGCTGATTGCTGTCATCAAACCAATAGCGATGACGAAGCTGAAGAACTGAACCGCCATGATCGGAGCGAACGCCATAAACATTTGGACCGACCTGATATCAGAATTTGCTCTACTGATGATCTGCCCACTTTGCACGCGATCGAAAAAAGAGAACGACAATCGGCCAAGATGTTGGAAGAGCAGTGTTCTTAACTGGTATTCGACTTTGAAGGCCATGCCGTAAAGGCCGTAGCGGTAGCCAAACGTGGCCGATGCCCGGGCGACTCCCAGAATTAGAAGGATTACGACGAAAATAGAAAGAGAACTGGTCTGTTCAATCAGGGCTCTGTCCACTGCGAGCCCCACAACCCTGGGAACCAGAATTTGGGCCGTCATCGCCACTATCGCCGCTGCGATCGACCAAATGATTCGCCACTTGTGGCTCATGACGACAGGACTAATTCGCCTCAACCAACCCAGTGAACTGTCGGCGCGAATGGTCTCCTCGACGGGAGGGTAGCTGGACCAGTCGCGCACCGGCTCGAAGGTCGCATTGTCCTGCTGCATTAATTGGAGGCTACCTTGGCGTTCAACAAGTGCGGATAGAGAATAATTCGTGGAGGTGTTGATCATCGATCCCCTTTTGGGCCTAGCAGCTGTGATGACCCTTGTTGCCCTCAACGCGATTTTTGTAGCGGGCGAATTCAGTCTCGTAGCTGTTGATGTCGAACGTGTCGAAGTTATGGCAGACGGAGGGCATCGACGCGCCCGAATTATGCGCAAATTGTTGAGCCGATTGAGCTTCCACCTCGGAGGGGCGCAACTCGGCATCACCATCACTTCTTTGCTGCTGGGCTTGATTGCGGAAGACGCTATCGGAGCTCTTTTGGACTATCTCCCGGGAGTTACATTAAGCCCAGGGCCGACCCGGGCTGCTACGGCTATCGCTATCGCCGCAGTTATTCAGATGGTTTTCGGTGAATTGGCTCCAAAGAATCTGGCCATATCTCGCCCTCTAGGCACCGGACTTTGGCTGAGCTCAATCCTCAGAGTGTATGGACTTCTGTCGGCGCCCATAACAGCGGCCTTTAACGGGATGGCCAATCGACTTCTCCGCTGGGGAGGAATAGAACCAGTTGAGGAACTGCGATCGCTGAGGTCCCTCGAAGACCTGGAACACCTCGTTCGAGCGTCGAGTGACAGAACGATTGGCGAAGAAGAAGCAAAGTTAATTACCAGAACATTGCGATTATCTAGAAAAGATGCTGCAGATGCTCTAACTCCGAGAACCTCAATGGTCGCATTGCAACAGTCCGGAACAACTTCAGATTTGGTGGAGAGCGCGAGGGAAAGCGGATTTTCCAGATTCCCAGTCATGGGTGCCGATCTCGACGACATTGTTGGCATGGTCGAAGTAAAAGACGTCTTCGCCATGAATGTTGAGGATCGGGCACGTCAATCATTGAGTCACATATTGCGACCGGTAGTTATTGTCCCCGAACATCGCGAGCTAGACGGAGTGCTCGTTGATCTCGAGATAGCTTCTAGTCGGTTGGCGGTCGTTGTAGATGAGCACGGTGGAACAGCTGGCTTAATTACGCGGGAAGACATTCTTGAGGAACTGGTAGGTGACATAGCAGATGAATACGACGATGCAGTCCCTGTTACAGCCTCGAGAAGCGATGGGAGCCTTATTGTTGAAGGCTTGAAGTCAAGAGATGAGATCGAAGAAATCTTAGGCTTGCGTCTTCCCGCTGGGCCTTTCGAGACGCTCGCTGGTTTCATACTGCAGCAGTCTGGTGCCATTCCCGAAGTCGGATACGTGGTCGAGTGGCAAGGTTGGAAATTCGAGGTTGTTAGTAGAGATAATTTGAGAATTGCGGGTGTGGCAGTCGAATCTTTGGGCGAGGCCAACGACTCTTCGACAGACGCGGGGCGATCAACATGACAGTGATCGCAATCGTTGTTGGGTTAGTCCTAATTGCTTTTAACGGGGCTTTTGTTGCATTGGAGTTCGGACTACTCGGAGCCATGAAGTCATCCATCGAGTCTGAAGCTGCCACGGGAAGAAAGTCTGCGGTAGTAGCGCTACGTCTTCAAAAAGATGTGCTCACTGCCCTAGGGGGCGCGCAACTTGGCATAACCATATGTTCACTCGTGCTCGGCCGGCTTGCAGAACCGGCTGTGGCTTCTGTGCTCGAACAGCTCATAGAGCAATTCTTTGAAATAGACGAAACTGTTTTGCACTCAATTGGGTTTGCGGTCGCTCTAAGCCTGGTAGTTGTGTCCCACATGGTGCTTGGGGAAATGGTCCCTAAGAGCTTGGCGATAACGGGGCCTCAACGCACGTTGATTATTTTGGCTCGACCGATGTCGGCCTATTTGGCTGTGGCCGGGCCGATCATTCGCCTTCTGAATGGCCTTGTTAACGGCTTACTTAAGCTGTTCCGTATAGAGCCAGCCTCCGAACTAGACGAAGCGGCAACAAGTGCTGAGCTTGCACTGATGGTCAACGAATCCTACGACCAAGGACTCATTGACAACCAGGAATACGCGCTGATCGAGAGTGCGATTGCCTTTGGGAAGACTCCTGCTACCTCAGTAATGGCAGAAATTGAAGATGTGCACTCTGTCGCGGCCAATTGTTCGATTGCAGAAATTGAGGAACAGATAGTGAAGACCGGACATACCAGGCTGGTCGTTCACGGTCGCGATATGAACGATGTTCGAGGATTTGTGCACAGCAAAGACCTGCTTCATATCGGAGAAAAAAATCAGTCTTTGTCGCCAGATCTCATCCGTCCTATGTTGCGGGTCGACTCCAACAGTATTTTGCCAGATGTGCTTCAAATGATGAGACGGTCCCAAATCCACCTCGCAGTTGTCACCTCAGAAGGCCTCAACTACGGAGTTCTGACACTAGATGATGTGATGCGGGGCTTGATCGGCCCATTATTGCATGACCAATAGAGACTGAATTCTTAAGCTCCCATGGCGTGATAGCCACCATCGACATGCACAATTTCACCTGTTGTTTTGGGGAACCAGTCCGACATCATGGCCAAAGTTGTTCGGGCTACCGAAACTTGGTCATTGACGTCCCATCCCATGGGGGCTCGAGCTTCCCAGGCTTCTTCGAAATCTGAGAATCCGGGAATAGACTTCGCCGCCATCGTTCTGATGGGTCCGGCCGAAACGAGATTTACACGGATGCCATCGTGCCCCATTGACTTAGCTAAATAACGAGCCGTGGATTCGAAAGCAGCTTTGGCTACACCCATCCAGTCGTACACCGGCCATGCGACTGACGCATCGAACGTGAGTCCTACTACGTTCCCTTCAGCCTTCGCCAGCAAAGGCTGAAGGCCGCCCGCTAAGGCTTTGAGGCTGTATGCCGAGATATGGAGTGCAACGCTTACGTCTTCCCATTCGGCATTCAGGAAATTGCCTCCAAGGCATGCTTCGGGTGCGTAACCGATTGCGTGCAGGACGCTGTCTAAGTGGCCCCAACGAGCCGTTAGTTCCTGCGCTACTGCTTCGATTTCTTCAGGTTCTGTCACGTCCAGGGGTAATACGTCGCAAGGCTGAGGCAACTTTCGGGCCGTTCGTTCTGTCAAACGCATTGCTCTGCCCGCTCCGGTAAGCACCACTTCAGCTCCTTCGAGTTGAGCCAGCTTCGCAACTTCAAATGCCAATGAAGCATCGGTGAGAACCCCTGTGATTAATACCTTTTTCCCATCCATGAGACCCATGATGGTTGTCCTCCGTTTGATGTATCGGTGCTTTTGTAGTGCACCTTTTATGTAACTCTCGGAATGAAGTCACCGTATCCCTCCTCTGGACAGTACCGTGGCACTTCATGCGGATAGGCATTGTTGGTGGAACTGGACCTGCAGGATCGGCTTTGGCAGCGCGTCTCGCTGATGTTGGGTATGAGATCGTTCTAGGGTCGCGGTCAAAGTATCGGTCAATGGAAGTGGTTGACAGCATTGTTGAACGGTGGCCCGATCGTGGGTTGGTTGTGACTCCTTCTGACAACCAAGGAGCGGCTCAGTGTGAATTCGTAGTGATTGCAACTCCATGGGATGCTGCTGCCATTACTGCAAGAAGCGTTGAAGACCAGGTGAGAGGCAAAGTTGTCGTCACAATGTCCAACGCGCTGGCTCGCGTCGACGACGAGTTTGTCCCGCTGATTCCGCCACGAGGTTCAGTAGCAGCATCTGTTCAAGCCTCACTTCCGGATTCCAAAGTTGCGGCAACACTTCAACATGTCCCAGCCCAAGAACTAGGCGACTTAGATAAGCCTCTCGATAGTGACATTCTTATTTGTAGCGACGACAAGGAAGCCACTGACTTAGTGGCTGAAGTAGTTGGAAAAATTCCAGGGACTAGGGCGCTTGATTGCGGGAACCTGTCTAACGCAACCGCTATCGAAGCTTTCACAGCTGTACTGCTCCAACTCAATACGCGCTACAAAACGAGGGTTGCTTTGAAATTGGTAGGTCTGGAATGAGTCTCGTCTTGCCCTTGTTTCATATCAAAGGTCAAGCAGCTCAACAGCCACTCGACGGCACTCCTATCGTGCATGCCAACGACATCGAAATTTGCCGAGTACACAAACCTTTCGGCGCATTTAGAAGGTCTTGATGGACGGGCTAGACAGAATTTGGGCAACTTGGAGACGAGAATATGTCAGCGGCGAGACCGGCGAGATTTCGACAGCGTCTGATGGCGAGTGTGTGCTTTGTTCAGTATTGGAGTTAAGACACACTCAACCAGAGAAATTGGTGCACTGCGGTGAAGCAGCTGCAGTGATTTTGAACGCTTACCCTTACAACACGGGCCACGTGATGGTCCTGCCTTACGAGCATGTTCCTGATCTTGAGCACCTGTGCAAGGAAACTCGAATGGAAATCTTTGACCTGGTTACCAGATCAATTTCTGCAGTTGAACGCTCCTACAGCCCAGATGGGATCAATATGGGAGCGAACTTAGGAAGAGGCGCGGGAGCTGGGATCCCTGACCACCTTCATATACACGTTTTGCCACGTTGGAATAGCGACACGAACTTTATGACTACTGTCGGTGGGGCACGCGTTTTACCTGAGGGCCTTGACTCCACTCTCAGCCGTCTAAGAGATGCATTTGACTGAGGGTCTTGCCAAAGCATCATTGGCAGGTAGCGTGATCATCGTGGACGACCGAGAAGTGCGCGATGAACTTCCCGAAGATCTTGATAGAGGGTTTGTCGGCGCCTACAAATTCCCCGACAATAAAAGAAGGAAAACCACTGGCTGTTTGTATCTGCTTGTCGCAGTCAGTGTGGGTTCCTGGTGTCTGTTGACTGATGGCGAACCCGTCCTGGTCAATGGAGGCTTGATTTTTGGGTGTGGAGCCCTGGCTCTCTTCGGCATATACAGCCTCTTGTCTGGGCGGGCTTTCGGGCTCGATGAAAGCGCAGCTCTTGTGGCGGCAAACAGAGCAGTGGGGTTTCCTGTCGGGCACGCCAGTGCTCAGCTTGGATGGAGAGGTCTAATGAGCAGACCAACTTGGAAAATGTTGGTCTACTCAGCGGAGGACCCACCGGTGAATAGAGGCCTAGTGCTAGTTGATGCGATCGACGGCACCATCGTAGATTTTTACGTCGAAGAGAATCCAGAAGATTGGATTGAAACATCGAGTCCAGATCGCGAAGCACCGGGCAATGACTGATGTTTGATGGAAACTTTCGCAATGGTGTTGACAGCGTCGTTCGTCCAGTAGGACGTGTGCTTGTTCGGCTAGGGGTTAGTGCGAACTTGCTGACCTGCATTGGCCTCATCATGTCGGTAGCGGCCTGCGTGCTAGTTGGTAAAGGTCAACTGCAGTTGGGTCTTGCTTTCTTGATTTTGACCGCTGTCCCAGACCTTTTAGATGGTGCCGTAGCGGTGGCCGCTGGTACCTCGTCGAAGAGGGGTGCTTTCTTTGATTCAACGGCTGATCGTGTTACTGATGGCCTCCTCCTCTGTGGTATCGCATGGCACCTGGCTGAGAGCGAAGGCGGAACCATCATGCTTCTCCCGATGGCCTTACTTGGTGTGTCTTCGTTGATTAGCTACGAAAGAGCCAAGGCGGAACTATTGGGTTACGACGCAAAGGGGGGTCTGATGGAGCGCGCAGAACGCATGGTTGTTCTCGGCTTCGGCCTCTGTTTTGAGGCCCTATTGGTTCCGGTGCTGTGGTTCATGCTTGTTCTCACAGCGTTCACCGCTGCACAACGGTTCGTCAAGGTCTGGCGACAAGCAACTGTCGACATCTCCAGTTCAAACAGTAAGAGCTGACATTGAAGGGGCAGAGCGCGACAGCGCTCTATCGACTCGGGGCGATGACCGCTCGTGCTTTGCCAAGCCCTATTGCCAGGGCTTTGCCTCAGATTGCTTCATTCCCACTGAGTTGGGCCCTGCGAAGTAAACGTTCAATGGTTAAGCGACATATGAGACGGGCATTACGGGCAGATAGCGATAATAAGGAAGTTAAGGTCGCAACCAGAAAAGCATTTGCCTCCTATGCGCGGTATTGGATTGAATCTTTTCGACTTCCGACACGCAGTGGTAAGCAGCTCGCTGAAGGTATAGAGGTCCCAGATTATCGTTATGTTGAAGAAGCCTTGGGTCGTGGCAATGGAGTGATTCTTGCCTTGCCACACTTAGGAGGTTGGGAATGGGCAGGATTCTGGATGGCCAGCGTAAATAGCTTGCCAATAACGGTCGTTGTTGAACCAATCGAACCTCCAGAGTTATTCAATTGGTTCGCTAGTTTTCGCTCAAAACTTGGCATGAATGTAGTGCCCCTTGGGCCTTCAGCTGGAACCGAAATAGTGACCGCTTTAAAAAATAACGAAATAGTTTGCTTACTCTGTGATCGAGATATCGCAGGGGGCGGAATCGAAGTTACTTTCTTCGACGAATGCACCACTCTTCCTGGTGGCCCTGCTCTTATGGCATTGCGGACAGGGGCTGCATTGTTGCCTACTGCCGTTTATTTTGGGCCGAAAGGCAATCATCTTGGTCTAGTGAGGCCGCCGATTGATGTGGTCCGAACTGGCACGGTCAAAGAAGACGTAACCCGAGTTACAAGTCGACTTGCCGAAGAATTGGAATTCTTGATCCGCAGGGACCCGGAACAGTGGCATCTCTTTCAACCCAATTGGCCAAGCGATATTGCGATCTAAACCTGAATGGTTTCAAATTGCGCTGTGGAGTGACCAAATCATCACCTAGCGTTATCTGATGTGAGAATCGGAATTATCTCGCCCTACAGCCTTAGCAGCCCTGGAGGTGTCCAGAGCCAGGTTCTCGCGCTTTCAAGAGCCTTGAATAGGCTTGGTCATAAGGTGCGGGTTTTGGGCCCCTGTGATGGAGCTCCGCCCGAGACAGGAGTGACACCGTTGGGTGCCAGTATTCCGACGTTCGCAAACGGCTCGATCGCACCAATTGCCCCAGATTTGGCTTGCACGCTCAGAACAATAAGGGCCTTTCGCGATGAAGATTTTGACGTGATCCACATCCACGAACCCATATGCCCGGGTCCTTCCCAAACTGCGCTGTTCTTGAGGAGTGCTCCGATAGTAGGTACGTGGCATGCGGCTGGCGGCAGTAAGGCCTATCTAACACCAGGAGTTAGATGGTTAGCCACGCGAATGAATATTCGTGCGGCCGTTTCCCAAGATGCACGAGACATGGCTCATGAAGCCCTTGGGGGAGACTACGAAGTCGTCTTCAACGGAATCGAAGTAGACAATTTCATTAATTCGGCGGCAGCAAAGTGTGATGGACCGACCATCGCATACGTCGGCCGACATGAACCGCGCAAAGGACTAGATGTCCTGCTAGCTGCCATGACTTCGTTGCCTCAGAATGTCACGCTCTGGGTTATGTCAGATGGCCCTCAAACCGGGGAGCTGCGCAAGAAGTATGAAGCTGACCAACGAGTCCACTGGCTTGGACCCGTAGGCGAAGAAGAGAAAGTGCAACGGATAAAAGGTGCTGATGCACTTTGTGTTCCCTCGTTGAGAGGTGAAAGCTTTGGGATCGTCTTACTCGAAGCAATGGCGGCTGGAACACCGGTAGTCGCCAGTGACTTGCCTGGTTACCGGAACGTCGCATCCACAGGCGACGAGGCGCACCTTGTTCCACCCGGCGACCCGGTCGCTTTAGCCAACGCGTTGTTAGAGGTTATCGAAGATAAAGAATTAGCTAGTCGGCTTTCTCAGGCCGGTCGCAAGCGAGCGTTAGAGTTTTCAATGGACCGACTCGCAGGAATTTACGTTGACCTTTACGAACAAGCCATTGAGGTCGAACGACAAGATCCTGATCGGGGCGGCTGGCGCGGAGAGCTAAGTCGAATGGGTTTGCCTTTTAAACTCCGAGGTAAAGCTGCCCAGACTCTGCCATAGGTGCAGAGCGCTAGCTGTCCAGGGTCGTACACTGCGACACAGACTTGCTGGAAACTACTGGAGACACGAAATATTCATGAACGAAGTGAGCGAAGAAAACCGACAAAAAGTAGGTTCCGTCACGGCCTTGTTCGTACTGTGTGCACTTATTCTGTCAGTAATCCTGTCGCTGCTTTTAATGGCTGCCTCAGCCCCCAAAGAGATCGCTCTCTTGGTTGGATTGCTAGCCCTGCTGTTACTGCTTTGGGTTAGCGCGACAACCGAACGACGTATTCTGAATAGTTTGCCAGGGGGTCGATTGGCTGAAGGGGACCACCCCCGCATCACTAACTTGTTGGAAGCTCTCTGTCTGTCAACGGGGATCTCGCCGCCCCAAATTCATATTCTTCCAACAAAGGGCCGCAACATTGCAGCCCTTGGTCGATCGGTAAACGAATCAACTTTGATTATTACTACGGGACTCTTGGAAGCAGCCACCCGGATCGAATTAGAAGCGGTTCTGGCCAACCGGATTTATCAGATAGTGAGCCATAGGACCGCTTTGGTAACCGTAGCCGTATCAACTTTCGGGCTCGAGATTGGCCCATCGCCGTTTCGAATTCGGCCATTTGCGCTTATGTCACCAAAACTGAAACAAAAAACAGGGCTACTTGTAGACCCAAGCCAGGACTTCTCAGGAGATGCTGCGGGAACGGGTATAACCCGATATCCACCGGGCATGGTTGAAGCAATCGAAATGGCTGACAATGGGACCTTAATTTCGGAAACCAGCCCGAGTCTTGACTCACTCTGGCTGTTCCCTTCGAAGCCCGAAACGAATAGGCCTTCTGTCGAAGCTCGGGCGACGGTGCTTCGCGAGATGTGACTTAGCAATGAAAATTGGCTTCTTCGTTATCGTAATTTGTGCACTTGTGGCTGCCGCCTGTGCGGCCGATGCGCCAGATGCTTACACGACAAAACAACCTCAGTTAAGTAGCGCTGCAAGCACTACAACTGCTGCGCCGATAACAGCAACGGCTAACGAAAGAGAAGTTGTCTCTCCCGATGATGAAGTTCCGGAAGCTGTTGAAGCTCCTTCAGCTGCGAGTTCAGCAACCGACCCAGATGACTTGTCAACTGATGAAGTCGTCTCTCCCTACAGGGGAACTCCCGCTGAAATGTCTGTGTGGTTTGCGCCCCGGTTGGCGTTAAAGGTAGATAACGCGCCTGCAGCCCATCCGCAAGAAGGCCTGCAGGAAGCAGACGTTGTATTTGAAGAATTAGTTGAAGGAGGGCTAACAAGATTCCTCGCCATTTTCCACTCGCAGGTCCCAGAATTTGTTGGACCCATTCGTTCTGGACGTTCCAGCGACATACCGCTACTCATGCCATTTGACGGAGCTTTCTTTGGATGGAGCGGTTCTAATTGGGCCTTTCGTAGGCTCTTGAAAACCGTCGCAATAAATGATGTGGGGGTGTACCAGAACCCGGCACAGTATTGGCGTAAGAGTGACAGACCTTCTCCAAGTAATTTGTGGGCGCGATCAACTCAATTACTTCAACAGTTCGAAGTTGAAACGCCTTTTTCTGAACAACTTTGGCCGTTTCAAAAACCAGAAGATCGGCAGGCTCGCGAAGGTCGAAAAGTTGAGGGAGTCCAAATTGACTGGGGCTTAACCGACGTCGCATTTCGTTGGTCCGATAGCCAGAAGACATGGAAAAGGTTTCAGAACGGAGAGCATCACTTAGCAATCACCGATGAGGGTGAAGAAGAACAGATAACCGCCGAAAATGTAGTTATCCAATTCACAAAATACGTTCTGACGAACGAGGTTGACGGCAATGGGGCACGAATTCCATTAGCTCAACTATCGGAAGGATCGGGTACGGCCTGGATATTAAAAAATGGCGAGATCACAGAGGGGCGCTGGGTCAAACCAAACATCACGGTGCACACTCAATTCGTCGATGAAACTGGCGAGGCCGTTCCAATGACCCCAGGTGCTACATGGGTTTTGTTGGCCCCCCGAGACTCAGCGACAATCATCGCTACTGATGGTTAAACGAAGCGACTCGTCAGCAACTGATGGGCTTAGACTGGAAATATGGCAGATGGTACGAACGGATCAGAATCACAAGTCGGCACGGTTCGGGTTAAGCGCGGATTAGCCGACATGCTTCGTGGCGGCGTCATTATGGACGTGGTCACCCCTGCCGAAGCGAAAATTGCGGAAGACGCCGGTGCGGTCGCTGTAATGGCTCTAGAACGCGTACCCGCAGATATTCGACGTGATGGGGGAGTTGCACGCATGAGTGACCCCGCCATGGTCGAAGGCATACAAGAAGTAGTGACGATTCCCGTGATGGCTAAAGCGCGAATTGGACACTTTGCAGAAGCTCAAATTCTTCAATCACTAGGGGTCGACTACGTAGATGAATCCGAGGTCTTAACGCCTGCCGATGAAGCTCATCACATTGATAAATGGTCGTTCACCGTTCCCTTTGTTTGCGGGGCGACAAATCTTGGAGAGGCTCTCAGACGAATTTCCGAAGGCGCTTGCATGATTCGCTCAAAAGGAGAAGCTGGAACAGGCAACATCGTTGAGGCCGTGCGTCACTTGAGGTCGATATTAGGCGATATCCGCAAGATCACCCAAGCTGACCAAGCTGAACTATTTGACTGGGCGAAACAACTGCAAGCTCCGTTGGGACTGGTGCAAGAGGTTGCAGAGACTGGGTGTCTGCCTGTGCCGATGTTCTGTGCCGGAGGCATCGCTACTCCTGCTGACGCGTCGCTGGTGATGCAATTAGGAGCAGAAGCAGTATTCGTTGGCTCAGGGATTTTCAAAAGTGAAGACCCCGCTCCCAGGGCAAAGGCCATTGTCGAGGCGACGACCCACTTTCGGGACCCAGCAATGGTTGCTAAGGCAAGTCGAGGACTAGGAGATGCTATGCCGGGACTTGAAATAGGTGAACTTGAGACCAAGCTCGCCGAACGCGGCTGGTAAGAAAATAAATTGGCACCGACAATCGGCGTATTAGCGCTTCAAGGTGCCTTCAGAGAACACACTGCTGCCTTAGAAAAGCTGGGAGCAACCGTCTGTCAGGTCCGACTGCCAGAGGATCTTCTCGGCCTTGACGCAATAGTGATTCCCGGTGGCGAGTCGACAACAATTTCGATGCTCCTCGAGTCGAGCGGTACCTTTGAGCCCCTGGCAGAGCTATTAACCAACGGGCTACCGGCTTTAGGAACTTGTGCGGGCATGATTCTTCTTGCAAAAGAAGTGTTAGACGGTCGACCTGATCAGAAGTGCTTCGCCAAAATTGGCATTGCCGTTCGTCGAAATGCCTTTGGTCGGCAGATAGCAAGCTTCGAAACAAATTTGGATATAAAAAATCTGGCAGAGCCCTTTCCAGGAGTTTTTATTAGAGCACCTGGAGCACTCATACTTGAACCGTCAGTAGAGGTACTTTCCAGCGTTAAATTAGATTCTGGAGAAGAAGTACCCGTTTTTTGCCGGCAAGGCAACGTGCTAGCTACCAGCTTCCATCCCGAATTAACGGATGACTTGCGCCTTCATAAGTTTTTCTTAGAGCATCTCTAACCAACACACGGTAGTGACTGACTGTTCAACGACGTTCAATTCAGTCGCTAACAGTGGCAGAATGTGATTCGGAGGTATCAAAGTGTCCGGGCATTCCAAATGGGCGACCATTAAACATAAAAAAGGTGCAGCAGACAAAGCACGCGGAAAACTTTTCGCCAAGCTAATCCGCCAAGTTGAGGTCGCAGCCCGTGAAGGTGGCGGTGACCTCGAGTCAAACGCGAATTTGCGCACCATGTATCAAAAGGCTCGCGACAATTCTGTTCCGCTCGACACGATTGAACGAGCTATAAAACGCGGAACCGGTGAACTCGAAGGTGTTAATTACGAACAGGTTGCCTATGAAGGTTATGCGCCTCATGGGGTAGCCATGTTTGTAGATGTGTTGACCGATAACAGAAATAGAACCGGAGCAGAAATCCGAAGTGTGTTTACCCGGGCCGGGGGATCGCTCGCCGAACCTGGGGCTGTCGCGTGGCAATTCGATCGCAAAGGCGTCGTGCTAGTTCCCGCAACAGCAGAGGAAGACCAGGTAATGATGGCGGCGCTCGAAGCTGGAGCTGAGGACGTTGTAGCGGAAGGTGAAGTATGGAGAGTAACCACAGACCCTTCGGATACAAATTCGGTGCGCGAAGCACTGGAAGGGTCCGGTATAGAAGTCTCTTCAACGGATCTGACCTACTTGCCCCAAAATGTCGTTGAACTCTCATCTAGCGGTGAGGCAGCTCAAGTCCTGGCAGTGATGGACGCACTTGACGATCACGACGATGTGCAGGGTGTCTACGCGAACTTTGATGTTTCCGATGAGGTATTGGCAGAACTAGCCAAAGGCTGATCGGCACCGTGGTTTATGTCATGTACAATCGAACCTGTGTTCGTTTTGGGTATTGACCCCGGCCTATCGAGATGTGGATATGGCGTTGTAGAAAAGTCCGGTCGTAAGGCTGAGGCTGTAGCGATCGGCGTTATAAGAACGCCTGCCAAGGCTCCTACGGCAGAACGACTTGCATGGATCCAACAAGAATTCGTCAAACTCGTTGAGGAACATACGCCTGATGTGGTCGCAATAGAGCGCGTGTTTTTTCAAGTGAACGCGAAAACGGCCATGGGAGTCGCACAGGTAAGCGGTCTTGCAATGGCTATCGGTCACTCGGCAGGCGCTGAAGTCGTCGACTACACCCCCAACCAAGTAAAGGAAGCTGTTGCCGGCTGGGGCAGTGCTAATAAAGAGCAAATGCAACGCATGGTCCAATCGTTGTTGGGCCTGCCGGAAATACCATCACCACCGGACGCCGCCGACGCAGCGGCTGTGGCCCTATGTCATCTAGCTCATGCATCGAGTCGCGAACTCACTAAGACTTTGAAACTTTCATGATCGGTTCACTGCGGGGCATGCTTATTGATAGAGAACCTGAAGGAGAGATTGTTATTGAAGTCAGCGGAGTCGGGTACCGGGTTTTTGTTAATCCTCGAACGCTGGTTGACCTTCCCGATGTTGGAAGCGAAGCATTCGTGCATATTCATCACCAAATACGCGAAGACAGCCAGCAACTGTATGGTTTTGCGACGCTCGCTGAACGCAAATGCTTTGAATCCGTAATTGGTGCTCATGGCGTTGGCCCAGCATTAGGGATGGCAGTCTTAGCCACCTTGCCACCCGATGAGCTTCGCTACGCGGTAGCAACTGACGATGTGGATGCGCTTTGTCTCGTCCCTGGCGTTGGCAAAAAAACTGCTCAAAGAATGGTGCTAGAACTCAAAAACCGGTTGGAGCTTGTTGAAGGTGAAGCCAGCGAATTTAGCGCTAGCTCAGTAGCAGCGACGCCATCGGCACTCAGTGATGTCCGCGAAGCACTGAGCCAAATGGGCTTTGGGTCGGACGAAATACGTCGTGCGGTTGACGGCCTTGAAGCTGAAGACACTTCAACGATGTTGCGTGAGGCCCTCCAGCGGATGAGTCGCTGATGAACGAAAACGAGTGGGGTCGAGAGGAAGGTTTTCGTC
>CENZ01091834.1_pt1 | contig 47998 bp, 74 predicted proteins | sample 361341 | NCBI WGS metagenome assembly CENZ01 (sample SAMEA2619782, study PRJEB7988) | marine metagenome | biome: marine biome (ENVO:00000447); feature: deep chlorophyll maximum layer (ENVO:xxxxxxxx); material: "saline water (ENVO:00002010), including plankton (ENVO:xxxxxxxx)" | depth 50 m
ACTTCATAACTGTTGCTTACTCATTCGTATATTGAGGAGGTAACTAACAATTATGGCTAAAAAGATTTTCCCTGGAAACTGGGTAACAACATTATCTAGCTATCAAGGACAGCCAGTCGTGGCAGTTCCTGGTAGACAGTACTTCCAGAAGATTGGTTACGCACTTGTAGACGGTACAGGTGGAACAGAGTTCGACGTAACCATTCCAAGTCCAGATATGCGTGGGGACGATAAAGTCCGTGCAAATATCACAGGATTAACAATCCCTGCTGGCGCAAACGTATATCACGTTGGTGTTCGTGTGCCTGACCTTCGTAAGGACAGAGCTATCGGTTCAGCAGTATCTGGGATTGTAGGTACCAATGGCGACACAATCGCTGTTAAAGATGCTGCAGGTTCTGCGGCTGACACCATTTCAACTACCGTTGTTTCTACACCAACAGTTGCAGTAGCTAACGCTACTATCGCTCCTACTTCTGCAAAGAAGGGTGTTGTTGAAGCAAAAACTCTTGCGGGAGCAGAGACCCTCAAGGTTTATGTAAGAAACGCAGCAGGAAATGGCGCTGGTACAGCTATCACCTCATCACAAGCAGGTGGTACACCAATCATCGTCGAAGTAGCTTATTTCGTCGAAGATGATGTAGCTGGTTTAGATAGCACATTTATTCCTTACATCACAGAGACCTAAATCCTTTAGATTCTCACTACAATAAGGGCATCTCAATAAGGGGTGCCCTTTTTAATTTATGGCGCTGTATCAGAATACAAAGAACGGACAAATTGTCGAGTTTATTGGACATCACGATAAAGACTGGGCAATGGTTAAAAACGCCTCTGGCGTAGTTGAATACGTTGCACTAGATGCTTTGGTTTCCTATGAAGCTGGTGTTGGTAGAACAAACCAGAAGATTGAAACTCAAAGTGCAGAGAAACAACTAGATGAGGAGAAGATTCCTGAAGCAGTAATACCTGTAGACCTTCGACTCAATATCAATGTTGCTAGTCCAGAAGCTATAGCTAAGCAAGTCAAAGGAATTGGATATGCTACGGCTAAGAAAATTCAAGAGTTAAGACTCTCCCTTCCTGGAGAAAGATTTAAGAATTTAGATCAACTCAGAAAGATTGCAAGAGTGGATTGGGATAATGTATTCAAAGAAGATTTAATCTTCATCGGTTAACGTCCTAGAATAAGGCGAAAGTCTCCCTGTAAAAAGATTGGAACTGAACGACTACGATAAAAGCCGTACAAGGTTCCATCTTGGCTACAACGTCGGAGCTAATTTACCTGCTGGTGATATAGCTCGTCTTGAAGAGGCGATGGCTCGTGTTCCTGATAGTTATTTCTATGAGCGAATCATTGAGCACCTTAACCGCTGTGATAAGGCATATAGGTTATCTCAGGTATTCAAGTCTGAGACCTCACCACAGCCAAATATGATCCAGTCGATAACTGGTGATACTGACAGGCAAATTTTGCAGTCAGATCCCATTAAGGCTGACAAAACATATAGAGAAATCTATCTTCGTGAAGTTGATCGATTAGCAGAGACATTGTATGTCGCTAATTACCGACGAGATGAAGTTAGAAGATATGCCTTTGATCGTTCAGGATCTGAATTCATCATGGGGATTAAGGGACCTGCAGACACTGCTGTAGGGACACGAGTATTGCAAACAACAGGCTCAATGAACTGGAGGTAGTTAATGAATTACGAAAATTATCCACGAAACGCTTTTGAAGACAGGAGGAGACAAAATCCTTGGATGACCAATGACGATGGCACGTTAAACGAGGATTGGAAACAAAAATACGGAAGCAATGTTGATGATGCTGGAGACGCTACTGCAGACGCAGAAGTTGTCTCAGACATTAAGCAGGCTGCAGATAATACAGGTGTAAAAAACCTAGGAGACGGATGGGACAATTCCTCTAATCCAGATAATCAAAGAAGTCGTGAAGAGAAGTCCAAGCAAGCCGCATTGATACAGCAGCATGGAGGCAAAGGTTGGAATAATGCAATCAATGGATTATTAACTGATCGAGCTGGTCTACCCATAGCTGCTGGAGCTTTAGGAATTGCTCTTGGTGGAGAAGGCAATAACAACAAATTAAAGACTGGAGCATTAGCAGCAGGAGGAGCATTCCTTCTTCAGCAAATGATGTCTGCTAATAATCAGCAAAATAAACCAACTGAAAGCGTCATCCTTGATAAGGAGAATGCGGAGATATCAGCGATTGATCCTTCAGCGTCACAAGTTGATGGGTTAGAAATTGGAGATCAGTTTGTTGATCCAAAGGCTAATCAAAGCAATACGTTAAACACTTCAGAATCTCAGGAAGCTTCAATCTCTCAGAGCTTAAAAACTGGCTTTAGTGGAGAAAATATGCAACCTAATATTGCGACTTTGACTCCTGGAGTGGAAGCAGCCTTGAACTCAAACATGGGGCCAAACCCTAATGATGCAGATCAATTGGTTCTGAAATATAAGCAACAAGTTCCAGGATTACTTTATAAATCATTGAGTGGATTGGCATGACCCAGAAAAAATTCGAACCAAACGAGTGGTACGTCAATAAAGCTGCACATAAAAATGCAGACAATTTCTTTGCTGGAATCAAAGGAGGCGTTCCAAATAATCCTGAAAATTTCAGGTCATTTGTGCCACAGGATAATTTCATTGCTCGCAAGAATCCTTACGGTGATGCAGAACAGTTTGTCGAGGCTGAAACTCCAATCTTCACTAAGCCAAACCAAAGAGGTTCTAGTTTTGATCCCCCTCCTGTACCTGTAGAGAAAGCAGGAAGAATTAAAAAAGATAAGAAGAAGGCAAAAGGTATGAGTACAGGAATCGGGCTTTCAAACATGGGTCCACTCAGAGATGTCTCCCATTGGTAGGTATCTAGTGATCACTAAACTAATTTCAGTAAACTTTAAATAGATAGGTAATTAAATGGCAACCAGTAGTTCAAACAAAATGCCGCTGCTGGTCGATCGACCACTGCATTCCTTCGCGACACTCGGAGGGGCTTCAGCACTGACAGACAGTACTAATTTGAATACACCTTCTCCTGCAGGGTGCGTTCTATTGGTTGATTGTTCTGCAAACGACGGAGCGGTAATAGATAGCTTGTCAATCATTGCTAACGAAGCAACGATGACTTCTACTAATGTTGTGGTTTTCCTGAGTACAGCAACGACAGCAACTTCCATTACAACAGCTAATTCAGCGTATGTAGCAGGAGGTTCAGTCTCTAGTACTTCTAAAGGTGAAAGAACAAATATTGCTTTACCACCTTTATCTGTCCCTGTTCCTAACTTGGCTAGTCCTGCTTCTACTGCTGCAGATTATCCAAATGAAGTACAGAAGAAAAATACAGGTTTATATGTCCCTTCAGGCGCGTTGATATATGTGGGAGTTGACACCGTAATTGCTAATCCAAGTGCAAACTCCAGAGTTCATATTTTTGCTCAAGGTGGTTTCTTCTAAATTATGCCTTCCCTCGTCGATACTGGTGCTTACTTAGATCAGCTTTATCAGGAAAAATTTGGTAGAGCAGCCGACGCTGCTGGTAAAGAATATTGGAAAAAAGAAATCGATTCAGGGAGGATGGATGCCTCCTCTGTAGCGAATGCTTTTTCAGCATCACCAGAGGGTCAACAAGTTAAAGCAGCTAAAGAAGAAGAGACCTCAAATTTTCTCGACAATACATATCAAGCGGAACTAGGAAGAGCGCCAGACTCTGGAGGAAAAGAGTACTGGGCCGATCAGATTAATTCGGGTGCACAATCAAAAGCACAAGTTGTCTCCAATATTCAAGCAAGTCAGGAATGGCAAGATCTATATAACAACACCAAAAATAATGCGATAGCAAGTGCTCAAAGTGCGCCTAGCCCTGCTCCAAGTCCCAGTCCAGCTCCTGCACCTAGTCCTGCGCCTAGCCCTGCCCCTAGCCCTGCGCCTAGCCCTGCTCCTAGTCCATCTCCTGCCCCTGCTCCAGATAACTCTAGATCTGGGATCGAAAGCCAGGTTGAGTCTGTATACCAAGATCTCCTCAAGAGAGGATCAGACGCAGGAGGTTTAAAGTACTGGGCTGATCAGATTGAATCAGGCAACCAAACTATTGACGATGTAAAAGCAAATATTGGTTTAAGTCAGGAGAAAAGTGATGTTGACTTCTTAGAGGATGAATATCAAACAGGTTTAGATAGATCTCTAGGAGAGGAAGGAAGAGCTTACTGGCTAGATAACTTACAAAGTGGCGCATCTCGTGATGACGTAGCAGCTAATATCCGTCGCTCTAGTGAGTTCTCAACTCAAGCAGATACATATCTGGAAGGGTTATACGACTCCATTCTCGAAAGAGATTCAGATACTGAAGGTTTGGAATACTGGAGAGATCAACTGGTAAGTGGTAATCAAACAAGAGAAGAGGTTGAAAATAATATTGAAATTGGCGACGAAAAATGGTTAGGTGATACTTATAAGTCTCTCCTCAATAGACCATTAGGTGATGAAGGTAGAGATTATTGGTTGGCTGATATATGGGATCGTGGTCAGACAAGAGAGCAAGTCATAGCCAACATTAAGAGATCATCAGAATATCTAAACCAACAACCACAAACTTGCCCAACAGGTCAGACATGGGATGGCAGTGCTTGTGTTAACGATGCTCCAACTAGTTGTCCTACAGGACAATCATTAGTCAATGGCATTTGTACTCCAGATACTGTTGCTTGTCCTCCTGGACAATCTGATGTCAACGGAACTTGCACCCCTGACACAGTGACTTGTCCAACAGGTCAATCCAATGTGAATGGAGTTTGTACTCCTGATACTGTGACTTGCCCTACAGGTCAATCATGGGATGGAAGTGCTTGTGCTCCTGATACAACAGACTGCCCTGCAGGTCAGACTCGAAATGCTGCGGGTGATTGCGTAGCTCCAACTCCATCACCTTGTCCTTCAGGTCAAACAAGAAATAGCGCAGGTAATTGTGAAGCTCCAGCACCAGTACCAGCTCCCTGTCCTCCTGGGCAAATTAAAAATAGTGCAGGTAACTGTGTAGCTCCAGCACCTTCAGGAGACGGCCCTTGTCCTGCAGGAACTTACGCAAATTCTTCAGGTCAATGTGTTGCACCAGGCGCTGGAACACCAGGAGATTGGATGGGTGATGACCCTGCAAATGACGGAACTGGTGAAGGGACTTATATGGGAGAAGACCCATCTGATAATTCAGGAACTCCAGGAACTTACATGGGTAAGGTTAATGATTATAAAGATCAATATGAAGGGGCTTTGTCAGATATTGGAAATGATGGTTCTGCTGCAGCATTAAGATTTGGAGAATTGAAATCTAAATACAGGAGTCTTCAAGCTGACTATGACGATGCGAGGAGAGAAGCTGATTCGTATATTGAACGAGATAGAGATGAAGAAACAGGCAAGCTTAGAAGAGGTATCACAGTCGGAGGATTCCCTGGAAGTCGAAGAAATGATTTAACGTCAGGATCGACAGCATATAGTGATCGTTCAAGAAAACGTAGTCGTATTAATGCAGGACCTCGAAAGAGGGAGGATCGACCATATGCCGCTAGAGGTATTCGATCAGGAGCTGATTTAGGGAGTAGTTACTTCGATAGCAGATAGTGGGCAAGGGATTAGGAAATCTCGGTCAAAAGGGTTTTGGTCTAAAGCCCTTAAGCCAAGGAATCGGCACTAGTAGAGCAAAAGGTTTATACCCATCAAAGAATGATGGCCTTGGTCTTTATGGAACAGCGATATTTCCTACAGTTCTCGAATCCTATAATTATTTATCTGATTACAAGCGTTGGCAGTTAGGACAGTCCTACTACTTCGGGACTGGTCGTTCATGGGACGATATTTCAATCTATAGCAATAGTCGATTTACAACTGGAGCTGTGAGCGGTGTCTCGAAAGATATCGTGACGATGTTCCCAAGTGAGAGTAGTCCTGAGAGAGCCTATTACGTAGGGCAAAGAACAAGAGGAAGCATCATCCTTCCTCAACCTATTTCTGCGTCTGCAATTACGACTAATACTTCTGACCCAGACCCAGCGAATCACACACTGACTTATGACGTGAGCGGTATTCTTACTCCTGCTCAAGTTGGAATATTTACGATTTTCATTGGAGAACAGTTCGAAGATACCGCTAGTGGCCTCAACTATCCAGACGATGTAGTTTCTAAACCAGAAGGAAGTGTAGCTCTGACTTTAGTCGCTGCAAATTCAGGCAGCATGACTTTGGTTTTTGATTTATCGAAAGCCTATGGAAGGGTGAAATATAACAATGCAATTTATTGGAAAAAACTTCCTTATTCTCCATCTTCTCCAAATATTTTTGATAGCTCAGGTAACAGACATCTTTGTTCATCGACAAAGCTTTTTTGTTGTTGTCCTGATCATTTAGGTGGATCTTTAGCCAATCTTGAGTTTCCTGAAGGGAAAACTGGACAGGATGTATTTCCACTACCTAATGCAAGTCGGACAGTTAGATCGTCATGGGAAAGAGAGGGTGCTGGTTATTACAGACAGTGGAGAACATTGCCAAGGCGAATTGATGAACGTCGTGAATGCAAACACATGCATGCAATGAGATGGGAATGTGGAATACCTTGGTACGAACCGAACGATGTCCCAACCCAATATTTCGAATCAAATCCTAAGGGTATGCTCACAGATACGACCTTGGAAAGAGATTTCACTGACAAGGTTTATGACCAATACAACGCAAGACATCGGATTACATATGATCGTTATGCTTTATCTCTGGCTGAAGTTGTAGGGATCGAACTCTTTCCTCCCTCAGACGTTCGAGATGGAATCAGAACAGATCAAAGGCCAATGCTTTGGAATGATTCGACAGAACCATTAGCTAGTTGGTGTCGACAAAATGATTGGTGGTTAAACAGAGGTACTCAAGAACTCAGAATATTTAATAGTGCAATTCAGAAGTTTGAGCCAACAGTCAGCATTGGAGGGATTGACTATCCAATGGTTGAAGTTGTAAAAGCAGGTTCCAATAATGCGCCGTTAATCGTTCCTTAGAACTCTTTAAAATAAAGAAATGACAGCATACCCAGAAAATACTGGTGGCATTATCGCTGCCATCAATGCATGCATAGTTGCAGCAGGAGGACAAATGGCGACATACAACAACAATACAGGAGGCATAATCCAAGCATTACTAGCTTTACAAACAGCTATTGCTGGAATGGGTGGAGGCTCCGCTGTTGAAATTGAATTACAAGCAGCAGAAGACTTATCAGTCGGAGATGCTGTATATATAAACGGTGGAGGACAGCTTGCAAAAGCAATTCATAGTTCCACAAGAGATATAGCAACTGTTGCTGGGATAGTAAAAGAAAATGTTGCAGCAACATCTTTAGGAGTGCTTGTGTTCTCAGGAAAAATCGATGTCTCTGGCTGGGGATCAGGATCTCTAAGTCCAGGAGATCGATATTTCTTAAACGGTGACGGTTTAATGTCTACTGCTCCACCAACTGGATCAGGAGAATACATAACATTAGTAGGAGAAGCTTTAGACGCTAATACCCTCGCAATCAATATCGATACCCCTGTGTTACTAAGCTGATGACTATTCGTAATCCAATTGTTTATGTTGATGGTTATCCGCAAGAACTAGCCTCTTCAGACAGACTGACAGGTCTGAATAAGGTTACTGTTGCAACTTCAGCGCCAACATCTCCTGAAACTGGTGATACATGGCTGAATTCAGCAGATAATCAATTATCAATTTACAACGGTTCTGAATGGACTAAAAATACAAAAGCGACTGTTTCGTCAACCAGTCCAGCTAGTCCTGACTCAGGTGATATTTGGTTTGATACCAACGGTAATATATTAAAAATTTATGATGGTTCTGCTTGGACTGAACCAACTGAGGATTTATCTACAGCAGTTGTTGCAGGCTCTGCCCCTAGTTCTCCTACAAATGGATTACTTTGGTTTGACACGACTACAGATCAGCTAAAGGTATACGACGGATCTTCTAATAATTGGAAATTAGCAGAGTCTCAAACATATATTGCTGCCTCTGCCCCCAGCTCCCCTCTATCAGGCGAGTTTTGGTGGGATACATCTGAGACCAGACTAAAAATCTACACAGGAAGTGCATGGGCATTTATAGGTAATAAAACATTTACGGCAGCAACCGCACCTACTTCAGGAATGATCGAAGGTGATTGGTGGTATGACTCAGTTTCTGGAGCCTTTAGTATGTATATAGCTGGCTCAATTAATGCTTGGACAACCGTTAGTAGCGGTGGTTCAGGAGGAGCAGGGTCTATTAGTGACATCCTTGCATTTGGTTAATGGCATTATTTAAAAAATCTAGTTTTCCTTTTGGCAACTCAGGTTACCCCAGCAGTGGAGCAGTCAATATTTACCTGACACCCAATAACAAAAGTACTGTTGTTGTTGGTTTATCTGTATCTAATACAACTGAGTTTGATCTTCCTTGTGATATTTATTTATTACAAGGTGGTTCCACTGCTAAGCATTATCTTGCAAAAGATAGGCTTGTTAAAGCGGGTGAAACTGTTCAACTAATTGATAGTGGTCAAAAAATTGTATTAGCTGCTGATGCGTCAAATTCTGATGCTGTCTGGGCTAATGGGTTTACACATTTAACTGGTGCTAACCCGCAGACGTTTAGTTGCTGGTTGTCTTACTACGAGGACGTTAACACATGAGTATTGATCCTATTCAACTTCTTAAAGAGGTTGAGACTCCTGGCATTGAGGAGTTTCCTGAACCGACAGGCAAAAGAGCCTATGGCTTTAAGTTCACACAGTCAACAGGAGCACTTGATTTAGTACGTCACGGTGATGGCGATTTTATCAAGCTTCCTGACGACAATATAATTAATGAAGACGACTACACCAAAGTTGTGTGGTCAAATAAATTGCTCAATTTTAGTTGGGCTTCATCATTCCCAGGACATCTACAAGTTGAAATAGTATGAGCACAATTATTGATCTGGGTAAATTACGCTTTCTCTGGAGAGGACAATATTCTGCTGGTTCGAGTTATGAACTAAATGATGTTGTACTTTACGGTGGTAATTCGTATGTTTACATAAATACCCAAGCAACATCAGGTAATCTGCCAGACAATGCGACCTATTGGTCCCTCATGTCGAATGGACTGACATTAAGGGGAGCATGGGATTCAGCTACAACATATGTGCCTGGCGATATTATCAACGTAAGTGGTATTCAATATAAGTGTATACAGACAAGTACAAGCCATGAACCTCCTAATGCAACGTATTGGGAAGTTTTCATTGCAGGTTTTACATATACAGGAACATGGAGTTCTGCTACTGCGTATAAGGCGAATGATATCGCCATGCAGAATGGTGTTAACTACATTTGCATCCTTGCACACACCAATCAAGATCCTCCTAATGGAACTTATTGGAACGAATTTGCGGCAGGTTATAACGACACTGGGGATTGGAGTAATGCAACAGCCTATCAAGTAAACGATTTAGCTACTCTTAGTGGAATCATTTATAAATGTAAGGCTGACAATACAAACCAAGAACCACCAAACGCCACTTATTGGGATGTATTCAGTATTGGTTTTGTCTATACAGGAGATTATGACAACGCCACAGCATATAAAATTAATGATCTTGTTTTAAACAGCAGCGTTACTTATCGTTGCAAGCAAGCTTCTACTGGTAATGAGCCTCCTAACGCAACTTATTGGGAAGCTTTTGCCTCAGGTAATGAATATAGAGGAGATTACGATGCTGCAACAGCTTATAAATTAAATGATGTTGCCAAGTTAAATGGCATCCAATATCGCTGCAAAGCAGCAACAACTGGAAACGAGCCTCCTAACGCAACCTATTGGGATGTTTATGTTGTTGGATATAACGATACAGGTGCTTGGAGTAATGCAACTGCCTACAAAGAAAATGATTTAGCTGAAATTAATGGTTTAACCTATCGAGCAAAAGTTGCTCATACTGGTAGCGAACCACCTAATGCAACAAATTGGGATCTATTTGTAGAAGGTTTCAAATATCTCAGTGCTTACAATGCAGCTACAGATTACAAAATTAACGACATTGTAAATGTCAATGGCGTTCACTATCGTTGTAAAGCTGCTTCAACAGGCAATGAGCCACCAAACGCTACTTACTGGGAAGTATTTAGTACAGGACTAGAGTTTGCAGGAATATGGAGTGTCACAACTGGTTATAAACTCAATGATGTAGTTACTCATCTTGGACAGACATATAGAGCGTTAGATGCTCATACATCAACGTCTAACTTCTTAGATGATTTCACTACTGGAAGTCACTGGTCAAGAATGTCTACAGGACAGTTCTACCGTGGTGGTTACGCTGATGCAACTCAATATTTCGTTAACGATTTAGTAACAACAGGTTCCGCTCCTAACCTAAATCTTTATATGAATATTGCCGATCATACGTCGAACGGTGCAAATATCACAGATGCTACAGAGGTTGCAAACTGGTATCTATTGATCTCTGGTCAATTCACTACTAGTTCTAACTTCCTTTCGAAAGCATTCTTCTACGGAACAATGGGCTAATGTTTAAGAAGTCAGAAAGCAAGAAAATAAAACTGGAGTTGGCGAATCATATCGACGAAAGGAACAAGAAAATAACTAAAAAAATACTAAAAGGAAAAGCGAAACTTAAGGCACGTATTGAGAGAAACGGCGACTTCGGTTTTGGACCTTAGCATCTGATCTTCTCTATACTTAATAAGACAGGGCATAAATTTTCTGCTCGCTAAATTTATAAATTGGTATGGCCTCAGGTATTAAAGGACAATTAAAACCAACTGCTGGAACTCCTGACTACGCAAGTACGCCGTTATTTACAGCATCGGCTACCACGACATTTATTTTATCTGCGTGTAATCAAGGTGCAAGTTCAGACGCAATCAAAATTGCTATTATTCCTGGCTCCGTGGGTTCAACCACAGGAACAATTTCAGTTGATTATTATTTAGAGTATGACTACCCTCTTGCGGCTAACTCAGCCATTGAGAGGACTGGTATAACAGTCGAAGCTCAATCTCGTGTTTTTGTAGGAAGTAACGCAGGATACGTCTCCTTCAATGCATACGGAATTGAAAGCTAATTCTCTTATTAATACATCATGGGACGTAAATTATCGTTTGACGGAGTAGCAGGCAGCTCAAGAAAAGATTGGGTTAAAAAATCTGCTAACTACACAGCTTCTTCTGGCGAGGCTTTACTCCTCGACAGTTCTGGAGGAGCTTTCACAATCACTCTTCCTAGCGCTGCTAATGAAGATGATTATATTGATTTTGCCGATGCGACTGGCGACTTAGGAACTAACGCAGTTACGCTTGCTCGCAATGGACTCAATATTTGCGGAACAGCAGATGATTTGGAATTAGATATTAAAAACGTTGGTTTCACATTGGTATATACAGACGCTACACAAGGCTGGAGGTTGTTCTAATGGCTCAAAGTTTAAAGACCTTAATAGGTAAAAACACGTCGTCTGGTGGTGGTGGTGAAAGTGGGCCAACAGATAATAGAGAATTTAAAAACTTCCAAGATTGGTACGGTGAGGTTGAACAAGCTGGCAGTTACATACCTGGAAGCACTAGAGACTGTGGAAATGAAAGTGGAGGAACTGGTACAGGTCCTCAACAAAGGAAATCTTCACAAGGAGCTGTCGTTAACTGGGTTGTACCTACTGGAGTTTCTAAGATCAGAGTCACACTGCTAGGCGGTGGTGGTGGTGGTGGCTCAAGAAGAGGCACCCATTATCACGGTGGTGGCGGTGGCCAAGGAGCTGCATTCGTCAGTTCAGAAGTTAATGTCAGCGCAGGTCAAACTCTTGATATTCAAGTAGGTAGAGGAGGTCAGGGGTCTGATAGTACATCTACTGGTAGTCCTGGGACCAATACAAGTGTCGTCATGAGCAATCCAGACGGTGGCAATAGTGTTTTATCAATGTTGTCTCCTGGAGCTTACGGCGGAGAAAACAATGGTAGTTCCCCTCCTAGTCCTCCTGGAGGGAATATATCTGGTAGTGCTGCAATTGGTACAGGCCAAATAAACCATACAGGTGGACAGAGTGGAGTAGGTAGTGGTCGTTCATTCGGATTCGGTCCTGAGGGATACGGTGCAGGTGGTGGTGGATCGGCAGGTAGCTATAAAGGCAATGGAAACAGAGGAGGCAATGCTAGTAATAGTGGAGGATATTCGTTCTGCTCAGGTGGCGGAGGAGGCATAGGAGGCAGAGGGGGTGACGCAGGAAGTAATAATGGACCAAGTGGTGCTTGGTCACACGGTGGAGGCGGAGGCGGTACCCGAAGTGCTGGAGTTGATGGATCAGACTCGGACAGCAGCCCTCAGTCACACGGTGGAGAAGGCTTTACAGACCAAATTAGTGCTCTTGGTTACACAGATCATGAAGAGCCAAAATTAGATGGTTCAAACGTCAACAAAGGCACATATCACAAAGGATGGGACCCTAATGCTCAGTGGCCTTGGGACACCAATGGAAATTGGGATTGGTGGAAATTAATGAAAGGCGCACGCTTTGGTGACGGTGTCGCAGAACAAACAAATGCAAGCCGACTAGGTGGCGGTGGTGGAGGATCATACGAAGGTGGATTACAAGGCGGTAGCAGCGGTGGCGGCGGTGGCAGTACTGCTGCTGGAGGTGCGACGTATGGAACAAAGATGTTTAATGGAGTTTTAGGAAGACTCTTAGGCGCTGGAGCAGCAGGAGCATGTACTGAGAATCACCAATTTGGTAATAATTCCTATCCTGGAGGAGAAGGCGGGTCAGGAGCAGGTGGTGGTGGCGCAGCGTCATACACGACAAACCAGCAGTACAGCAATCGAGATTGGTACAGCTCATGGCAATGGGATACAACAAATATGGCGTTTACTTACTCGATTGATGGAGCAGTATTTGGTGCTACATACAATGGACGCGGAGAAGGTAGCGTTGGTCAGAACTTCGGAAAAATGCAGCCATTGGGAGGTGCTGGAGGTGCATGCGGCGGCGGCGGCGGCTGTGGTAACTACGGAATAGGCGGCCCTGGCGGTATAGGCGCAGGAGGCGGCGGGGGTAATGGCCATTTCAACACTAGTTATGGCGGTCACGGCGGCACTGGCGGCCCTGGCTATGTACTCATTGAATGGTAAGGAGGATTAATCCATGACTTTATACGCTGAAATTCGTGACGATAAAGTATTCCATATCGTCGATACAACTACTGCTACCGACCCAACTGTTAATCAGGTTGTTGGAACTACATATGTCAAGTGTACGAAAACGATTAAGAGGGGGGATCTTTACGATTCCGCATCTAAGAAGTTCACAAAAGTAGCGATTCCTGAAATAGTCGACGGTAAGGTAGTAGGAGAAGACCTACCATTGGGCGAAGACGTCAAGATTCAAGGTGAAGGCTATAGGGTAGCGATCGATTCATAATTCTATAAATAATTTTTCATTAAAATAAAATAAGGTAAAGATACAAGCTATCGATTGATATGTCTATCCTTTTGTCGGCGTTAATTGACAGTGGCGGTGGAGTAGGAGGTGTCTCCGACGGTCGTGAATTTAAGAGATGGCAGGACTTCTACGGAGAGCACTCTGGTCCAGCATCATATCATACTGAGATAACACAGTCACAGAGAACAATTAACGGAGTAGCAGTGAACCGTATGGTTCAAAATACTACTTGGACAGTTCCAAGCGGAGTATCAAAAATTAGAATTACTGCCATTGGAGCAGGTGGTGGTGGTGGTCGATATAACGGCACATATCATGGTTCAGGTGGTGGAGCTGGCGGTGCATTTTCTAGTGGAGAATATAACGTTACAGCAGGTCAAGTATTAGATGTTCAGGTCGGAAAAAGTGGGTATGGCATACACAGGTCGCAAGGATCAGGTACTGGTGCTGGTGGACAGCAAACAATAGTAGAGATGAGCAGCGGTGACGGCGGCTCAAGTACTTTGTATGTTCAAGCTCCAGGTGGACCTGGTGGTCCTCCAAATAGTGGTGGTGCCTCTAATAGTGGTGCTGGAACTGTTTCAGGGTCAGCATTGTCGGGTGGTAGCATTACCAATAATGGTGGAAGCGGAGGAAATGCAAATAGCAACGCAATCGGTTGGGGTCCTGAGGGCTACGGCGGTGGTGGTGGCGGCAGTGCAGGAAGTTTTAAAGGTAATGGATTTAGAGGTGGACACGGATCTCCTGGATACGGCTATTCGTTCACTGGAGCCAGTGGAGGCGGTATAGGAGGAGAAGGTATTAGAGCCTTTGGATCTCAAACTGCAAGTACCTATCATGCATGGTCTGGCGGTGGTGGTGGCTCGGCTGGGGCTGGATATACAGGACAAGATAATGACAGCAATCCAGCTTTTACTTCAAGTCAACCGTATGGAAAGGGTGGAGAAGGTACTTCTGGCTCTGCGTCTATAAATGGCTATACATATGACTGTGTCAACACAGATGACACTTCATATGGAAAGCAATTTGGTGATCAATACGCCAATTGGGAAAGCAATTTCAAGAGGATGAATGGCGCACGCTACGGCGATGGCGAAGTAACAGCAACTTCTGGTGGTGGTGGTGCTGGTAATCCTTCACCGTCTGGAGTAACTTATAACCAATATGAAGCACAACTTGGTATTGGTAGCGGTGGCGGCGGTGCTGGAACAGGTTTCGAAGCAGGAAGTGGTGCAACAATATCTGGAGTGTCGGTTTATCCAGCAAAAATGTTTAATGGGATACTAGGTAGGTGCCAAGGTGGCGGCGGTGCTGGAACAGGTTGCAAATCCAGTGGTCCTAATGGAAGCAATGACCAATCATATCCCGCTGGCCAAGGGGGTGCTGGAGCAGGTGGTGCTGGAGCAGCCTGCGTTACAAGTAATGGAAATGGTAGCTGGACCACTAAAGATGATGTTCATAAATGGAATCCATCAGACATGGCATTTGGATGGACAAATACTTTTTATACAACTGAGGCTGCTATTCGAAACGGTGGCGCAGGAGGCGCTGGGGGCGCATTAGGAGGAGGAGGTTCTTGTACTAACTACGGATGTTCTGGACCTGGCGGCATAGGAGCAGGAGGGGGCGGGGCATCAGGTCACTACTCTGGCAGTTCCTACAATGGAAGTGGCGGTGACGGAGGTCCTGGCTATGTACTTATTGAATGGTAAGGAGAACTAATTAATTATGGCTCAGTGGGTTTGCTACGACAACGATAAAATAGTCGTTGAATGGTGTGATAACGAAGCAAGATCAAAAGCGACTTTGCCTGATCATTTGCACTGGGGATTTGTATCAACAGAAATTCCTGAAGACAAGCAACACAGAAAGCATAGTTATGATCCTAGTGCAAAAAGCTGTACTGATATCGAACCTGCAATTGAAATTGTTGATGGGTTCAAAGAAGATGTAACGGCTGACAACGTCGGAACATTTAAGGCTTAAACACTACAATTGACTGTTCCATCTCTTACACTATGTAAGACATGGAATCTTTGAATGACTGTAATTAATAATGCGGCTCTGACTCCAGACGAGGCTTTAAGAACTGGATTTTTTCGTAGAGATTTATTTAGTACTCCAATATTTGTGGCATCGACTCAAAACGATAGTCTTTGTGATGATGCAATAAAACAAGCTTATTATTTTAAAGAGAACAGTGATGACATAGAAGGATTAGTTTCTGAAGAATGGAATAAATCAGGAAGATCTGCAGACAGAAAAGACTGGGATAAACATGGTGTCACTTCCTTTTATTCGAGAAATTTACTTAGAGAAAAGCCTTGGCAACCTATTGCAGATGAACTACTAAAAGGTTGTAAAGGCATGCTCCTTAGGGATGCTTTTCAACCAGGGCAAATGGGCTCTAACGGTGAACAATATTTTGACTTTATAGACAGCATGAAGATTAGCAATATGTGGACAACGATCTACCCCAAAGATGGCTTTGTTCCTTATCACATTCATTCCAATTTCAGATGGAGTGGAGTCTTCTACGCAAAAGCTGAACCAGGTTGTGGTGAAATCGTTTTCCAAGATCCTTCTTGGGCAACAAAGACAATGACTCAAGGATGTAATCCTGATTTAAATCCTTATTTCACTGTCTATAGGGTCGAGCCTAGGCCAGGAGAATTGGTACTATTCCCAGCATGGTTACCTCATAAATCAGAGCCTAATAAGTCAGGTGAGGACAGGATTATTGTTAGCTTCAATTTGTATTTTGAAGACGAAGAAATCATCTATAAACGATTTAATGAAAACTCAGACGAGGAGGAGAGTATTAAAGAATGATTGCCGATTACGCTTGGGCTGATAACTGCCTTAGTTTCAAGGAATGTCGTCTCATTAGAAAATATTGCAGAGATAAAATCAAGACGTCCTTAGTAGAAGGAGGTGTGGAGTGCAAGGACAGGAAGTCTAAAAATTGTTTTATTCCTAAAGACGGTTGTCCTCCTGAAATTAGAGAGAGCATCAAGAAAGCTTTGAGATATTATTTTCATATTTGTAAGGAAGTTTTTAAATTTCCGATACAGGAAGTTGAACCAATTCAATACGCAGAGTATGGAGTGGGTAATTTTTATAATCCTCACATGGACCCTGGCTTTGATATTGACCGTGATATATCAGCATCAATCGTTTTATCACCTAGAAATAAATACGAAGGTGGAAATTTAAAGTTTATAAATTTAAAAAATTCTTTACCAGAAGAAAAGCTGGGACGAATCATAGTTTTCCCATCCTTATTAATGCATGCAGTTGAACCTGTTGAAAAAGGAACTCGATCCTCCTTGGTTCTATGGGGCAGAAGGAAAATGGATTCCCCTCCTAAATATGCAAAGAAAGGAGAAGGACATCAAGACTCTGGACAATCCCCAAAAGAAGACTAAGCTTGCAATATGCAAGAGATAGAAAATGCCATCAACACAGCAGAGAGAGTCAGCAAAACGAGCAGTGAAGTTACAGCAAAATCGATGTGAGTTCATGAACTATTTATATGATCGTTCTAAGCGACACGATTTATCCCATGCTCATCCCCATGCAACCTTTACTGGTCTTGCAGATGAATTAGCTTTGGAATTAGGAAGGGAAATCGTGAGTGATATGTGCGATAAATGGCATATTAGAAATGTAAGGGATGGGTTAAAGATCAAGGACAACGCTAAGAAAGTCAAAGTCGGAGTGAAGGATGAAAATAAGAATTAGCAGTCCTGAACAGCAAATAGCTGCAATGGTTGGAGTCAGGGATTTCCTAATTCGACTAGCTAATACGAAAGAAACACCTCGGATTCCTAGGGAAGTCAGAAGAGAAGCAAGAGCAATCATGAGGCATTATCCGCCTGAACATGAGCTAAAGCCTCTCCTGACTGAGATCTTGAAGAAATAAATTACCTAGAATACGAAAAAGGTGTCTTTATTCGTAAGTAATGTCGGTTCAACTTTTAAGGAAGGCAGGGTCTGACCCAGCCTTGAATGCAATGTTAGGAACTGCTATGGCATTACCTGTAGGTACTGGAGCAGTAGGCGTTTTAGATTCATTAACTGGCGATACAAATTTTACAAATTCAGGAGAGATTCCACTCAACGTACTTTTAACTTTATTACCTGCCTTAACAGGCTCTGGCGCTCTTGGTGCTGCTCTGGCTATGGACCCAGTCGCAAGAGAATCAATGATGAATATGTTCAAGCAAGGTGAGTTAGTAGCAAAGGTCTCGGAGTTGAAAAATGCACCGACTGATACGGCAGGTGAAATTAGCAGACTTGCAACGATGAGAGGGCTAAACGAAGAAGCTAAAAAAGCTATTGAATTTCCAGAACTAGAAAAGGCTTATGTTGCTGATCCGAACAATATTAAAAAAGGTGTAAAACCAGAAGATCTTCTCTACAAGAGACAAAGGCGAGCTGGTTTAGCTGCATTACTTGGAGCTGCTGGTGGTGCAGTCCCTGCAGTGATGGGAATGATGGATAGTCCAAGAGAAGTGTAATGATTTTTGCTGGAGATCAAATAGGTGAAGTGATCTGCAATATGAGTTACCCACCGAAATGTACTGATCTGAAAACAGGAAGATCGGTCAAAAAGACTCCTGAATATGAATTCGACAGCCCAGAGCTTTTTGAAGATGCTCCAGATTCAGGAGGATTAGGTGGTGAATTTAAAGAAATGGATATTTTGCAAGAACAACCTCAATTCGATACTGATCTGCTGAATTCGGATGAAAATTCGAAATTAGATTACAAAGCTTTGATTGAAGAACTAATGAGAAAGGGGAATTCATGACAAAGAAATGGGTACCCCAAGATGATTTTTATAAGAAATACCCTCCAGGGATGGATAAGGCGTGGAGAAATAATCCACAGCCATTAACTCCTAAGCAGGCATTTGATTTAGAAAGAGCATATTTGGTTCAAGTCAAAGGATTTAACTGGGAAGATGCAACTTATGCTGCAAGGGAATCAGTTTGGGGAGATCGAGGAGGTTCAGATATTAGATATCCAGAGGCTGATACATGGTCAAAGACCCATCATCCTTCATTTTTAAAAGTGGACGTAGATGAAAACCATTGGGAGGTACTTAAGAAATTAAAGAATAATTCGAATTTATATCCTGCAGATAGGGACTGGGACCCCTATCACTATCAACAATCCAATCAATTTGATCAGCCTGTTGAAACTCCTGCTGTCAAAAAAGCGGTTCAACAAAGTGAAGCCACTCCTCCTTCTCCAGAGGCAAAGTCAAGACGAGCTGGAGAATTATTGCTTCCTATTATTGCGGCTGGTGGATTTGGAACCTTATTGGCAGATGCATTAAATGTTGATGGAATTAGACCAGTAAATAGAGAAGAAGAAGAAAGATATGTTGCTGCTCAATTAGCTGCTCAATCAATGCTCTGAGGTGAACTATCAACAAACAGCACAAGAAATTAATTCTTTTATCAGCAAAAGCGGAGAAGTGTTTAACGAGAGAGAAAGCTCAAAAACTAATAAGAAAGGCTGAAAAAGCTCATCAGAAAATTAAACAATTAAATCTGTCATGAATGACCTAGCGAATTACACAGATTCGATGACGATTACGTTATCGATGTTATTTCCATTCATCCCCATCATTGTCGTTGGGATTGTTACTTTTATATTGGGTTACGACACGAGGGATGATTCAGATGATGACGATGATGATGACGATAAAGGCATCATGCAGCTATCTTGGAGCAGAGCGTAGGGTCACTGGCCCGAAGGTCGGAATCTGACGGAGTCTGAAATCGGCTGCAGGGGCGATAAATCCGACTCTGGTTACATAAATTCACGGTCAGACTTTCGTCAGACTGACGTTTTGAAATCAAGCTATGACTGGGTTCTCATGAAATTTCTAGCCCTCATAACCCGAAGGTCGCAAGTTCAAATCTTGCCCCCGCCATTTTCAGCCCCAGCCTAGTTGCATGGGGCTTTTTTAGTGCTAGAAAGGGTTTACAGAGATTAAAAACCCGTTTTGAAACAGAATCAAACGAAGTCAAACACCGAAAAATACGGCCATCTTGGGCAGACTTTTGGCAGACTTGACCCTAAAACAGACTTTTTTGCAGACTTTTTTCGCGAAAATCGGGTTGCAAAAATATCGGGTTGTTCGGGTCGGGTTCGGGTCGGGTTGTTGGCAGACTCTTAAATCATGAACAATTTACTGACTCTCGAACGTCTTTTAGCTCGCCAAGAATCTTATAACTTTCGTTATAAATTCTATGTTCAGAAGAAGAGTCCTTTTATTTATGTCAGGGATTCTCTAGCGGGACAAAGAGTACGAATTAATTGCAAGCCACATAGAACAGATAACGCTGTAGATTTAGCAAGAATTTGGGAGAAAATTCAGGTTGTGGGCCATGGCGATTGGTTCGCAACTTTAGACCACAAAATTAAACATAGTTACTGGAAAGATATTGCTCCAACGATTAAGGATTTCATTACTAATAGATGCAAAGGTTCAGCAAGAAGCAATCCAATTGGACATTTAAATAAATTAATGAAGCAAGAAGTTGGGATGGATTGGGTGGAAATTCGTAAATGGTTGTATGAAGTAGATCCAAAATTAAGTTCAGGTTTTATCAATCGATGCGATTCTTTGGAATTATTCAGGAAAGCATTAACTCAACAAGGTGAAGATGATCCTGACTGGTTAAACAAAGATTTGCTTGCAAAAGAACGGAGGGTCTATCACGGTCATAGAAATACGAAATATAAGGAACACATAGAAGAAGCCAATATCAGAGCTATTACGAACAAAGAACTAGCTGAAGAATGGCTGGATCAACACAAGAAGGAGTATCCATTCGAAACATGGTGCGTTGCCATGATGGTTTGTTATGGACTTCGAAACCATGAACTCTGGTATGTGTATCACCAGTCCGATGGATTCATTACTGTCCCAGGCGCTCTAACCAAATCAATCAAAGATCATATTGTTTGGCCTGTATTCCCTTCTTGGCTAGAGAAATATCGTTTGATAACTCGAATGAATGGAATGAAAAAGGAACTATGGAATCGATGCAAACCAGTTATTAAGGATATTGAGAACAGAACTGAGCTAAAGGAATTACTCAATAATGAAGATCGTGGAATTGGAGATAACAATCAAATATTGGGCGCATATTTTACGAATCAAATCTATGGCAAAGTTCCAAATCCATTAATTGGACGAGTTCCTACTGGTGGTGGAAAGATGTCCAGAAGATTATTAAATTTGAACCCATATGACATGAGGCATTCATATGCAGTGATCATGCATTCCGAAGAAGCATGGAGTCATATTGATGAAGCCAAAGTGGCCAAAGCAATGGGTCATTCCTTACCAGTCCATCAAAAACATTATTTGAAATGGATTGATAAGGAAAAGTTGAGAGATAGCTTTATCAAGAATTTTCAGGCTGCAGCTCTCTAATTAATATTTCTCATTGAAAGCCATCTTCTGAATGAATTATTTTCTGAATCGTCCTTGCAGTTAGATACGAAATGATATGCGGTACAAATATTGCTTAATCGAGAAACGGTTCGAATTGCAAGTCTTTGGCGACGTCTGGCATCATCAATTCCATCACCAACATTTTTAGTGTGTTTGTCTTGCTCCTCCTGAGCCAACAACAAGAGGCGTGCAATTTTTTCACCACCTTTTAGGGATTTAACTTTATTATTGTTCTTTCGACCAGCAACAGACATAGCGCACTGGATTAAAGCATTTTCGACTTCAATTTTTTTGCTCATAGTGTGAATCAAATCGTAATTCTTTATAGCAGCAATAAAATCATTTGCAAACTTCAGCATTCATTTTGTCATCGTCAATATCGATAACCTCTTCAGGAAACTCCATAGCAAACTCCATATATTCAATATCTCCGAGCATATGCAGAGGTATCCCAGACTTTGAGAACTGAGGTTTGCGTGGCTTATGGTCAGGACCAAATGAACTTGTCATCGAACTTTCCTCACTCTGCGCTTCAAAGACGTAGGTGTCTCCTCGTAAATCTGCTTTACTCTGTCAATCTTATAAAGCTTGTGGCTGTTTGGGTTTAAGGGATCTTTATATACAAAATGATTTCCATGATGCAAAACACCACTGTTGAAAAATCTGGTAAAGGTTCTTTCTGAAACACATAGTGCTTCGCAAGTCTCCTTCTTTGACAGCAAAGATAACGTCACTCTCGATTCGCATGTAGGGCTACTCTAAACCGCCTCTTGCAAATTGCAATAGTGCCTAAGATATGTAAAGAATATTTTTATAGGGATGGGCGATCCTAAAAAGGTTCCAGAAGTTAAAAAGGAGCCAGAAGTCAAAAAGAATTTACTTCAGAAATTCAAAGAAAAGGTCGACGACAAGGAGGAGCAATTCGAGTACATCTCAGTCGCAGTCAGGCTTTTAGTGGTTGTCTGGAGCGGCGGATTAGTAACTTTGAACTACCTTCCTCCTATTCCAGGTATCTCATCTGGAGAAAAGCAGGATATAACTTTCCCAGCTTCGCTCCTGGCTTCTTCATTAAGTTCATTCGGATTAGAGCGTTCTGCTAAGAAGCGTGATGACGGAACATACAAAGTGGAAGGGGAGAAGAAAGAGAAAGTCCTAGGTGGCCCTGGATCAGATCCATATCATCTCATCAAAATATCAACGCCAATTAAGTTGGTAACTCCAGATGGAGTCACTGTATTAGATACAAACGAGAAACCTGCGAAGAAGGAGAAAAATGTCTAATAACGATGAACTCAGTTTGACTGCACAACAGGAAATTAAAATTCAGTTAATGCAGTTAAAAATTGAGAGGCTAGAAGAGAAGCAGTCAGACCTTAGAGACCGCTTAATGGTTGTCGAGAAATGGGTCATCGGTGCGGCAGCAGTGTTGAGTTTCGGGACGGTAATTGTAGGATTTGCTACTAACATCAGCAAGGCATATTTGTAGAAAATATTTAGAATTTATTTTTCTCTAAAGTAAAGGGGAGATAAGTAATTTATGTAATGAAACGGTTCGCTGTTTTAGTAGGTTTGCTGTCCTTAGGGACACCAGCCTTCTGTGAGGTGACGCACCGAATTCAGGCCAATGTCCAATTAACCGTGGATGGCGCAAGCTCTGTGGCGTCGAGAATCCCATCGACATATTCGGTAAGCGGCTCAAATGTCGTCGTAGGTTCGGGTAATAATGCCTCATTTGGTGGTTTGACCGCAGGATCTGCGACTGCAAGCCCGACACTTACGGCTGGTTCGTACGATATTAATGTTGACGGAAATTCATTCGCATTTTCGGAAAGCTTCCTGCAGGGTGACCCTATAGCGACTTTGAATGCAGGATCTACTGTGTCGACTACGACAGGTAATGTGGCATCGATACCAGCATACGGTGTGACCACTACGTTCTCAGGGGGAGTTAAAGGCTCATTAGCTGGTGGAGTCAGCAGCTTAAATGGTGGTACTATATCCTCCTTAGTGGCTGGAAACGGAGGTACTACGGCTATTGGTCAAATAACTTCAGAACTTTCCGTGCGCTAGGAATGCGACGAATAGTAGGCGTTATATTTATATTTCTTGGCTGGGTGAAACCTAGCTATGGGGTGCCTGTGATGAATAATTTTTCTTCAGGAAAATTAGACTCTACAACCACCAGTCGGCAGGTGATAAATGAGGTTATAGTATCAGAAGATTTCAATACAGGCTGGGTTCATTCGGTGACTGGGACAGGGATTAAACCAACAACAGGTCATATCAATCCAACGGCGATTACTGAAATCACACAGACTACGTCTTCTGGTGGAACGACTACATGGACTGGCTTAGATTTAAATACGTCTCCAAACTGGGTATTAACAGATCCTGGAAGCAGTTTCCAATATACCTCTTCATACCAAGGACCTGGACTTCGCCAGAGAACCACCATCACGAGGACCGTGGAGACCGAGACTTCGGTTACATCGTCAAGCGTGTTCAGCAACTGACTTCAGGGATTTCTCTAGGTTTATTATTCTTATCTGGCAATGCGGTAAAAGCAGGTGACGTAGGAGGTATATCAGCTACCTCAAACCCTGTCGCGAACAGTAGTGGTCAAGCGACTGTGAATGCATACCAGGTGTTGACTGGAAATTTTATTAATTCAGCATTTACAAATGGTGTCCAATGTCAATCAGAAACCGTAACAATATCTCCCTATATCGGTCGTAGTAGAAATGTAAAACGTCCTTTCGAAACTAGCTATAAAGAACCTGTCTACGACATGAGAGCAAACGATGCTGGTGATTTGCTTAACCCAGGTGGAATCCTATTCGAAAAAGATATCCTGACTCAACAGCGTGATAATTACTCACTTAACTTCGGTGCCACTCTTCAATGGAGTAAGCCTCTGGATAATAAGCTTCAAGCTCTTTGTAAAGAGGCGGCAGGCACTGAAATAGCTCTAAGAAAGGCAACTTTGAATCTCAGAGTCCTTGATTATGAAATTTCGCGTATGCGCCATTGTGGAGAGCAGATGCAAAAGGGCATATCATTCGCTCCAGATAGCGCTTATTCCTCGATATGCCGCGATATTCGCGTTTCAAATTTTCCTAAAGCAGTACCGAATCACGCTCATACAATCCCAATTATTTCCGAAGACTCCTCTGTTCTAAACGTCGTTCACGAACGGAAAGCACCTTGGGCTTCTTCTTCAACAATTTCGGGAGAGACTTCTTCAGAACCTTCTTCACAAGGGGTTTCACAACCTTAAGTAGATAATCACTTAGAGGCTTAATTAACACAGAACTAGTTACTGCAACCGCAGCAGTAGCTCCTGTTGTAAGAACCAATGGAGGAGGGGGCAAATATGTAAAAGCTACATCTTGCGGCTTCTCTGCAACCCAGTTGGTCACACATTCACCCTCTTCATTTCTGAAATAGGATTCGACACGTTTAGTACCAAATTTCCCCTTACTCCCAACGGGCGGGTCATCAGGACGAGGACAGGATTCTAATTTGACGTCATTATTTTTCGGCAAATTTAATTTCAGATCACCAGAGGGGAGTTCTGGCTTAGTGAAATCTTGTTGAGTATTTTCAGCTTTAGATTCGTCTGTTTCTTCTGACTCCTCTTTTTGATCGCCAATATTGGCTACTGAGGCATCAGGTAAATTAACTATTTTTTCTGGTTCAATTTCTGGAGGTAGATTATTAGGATTTACTTGCGGAGTTCTCAGCGTTGGGACAGGAGCGTCGCACAGGGTTAATGTGCCGTTAGGGTCGTCCAGATAGAGATTATCGTTTCCGCTTTGCTCACGCGCTTCTACGCACCCAGGCATGTCGATAATAGGAAAACCTATATTGACCGTTACAGGAGGGATTAGAGGCAGGCTGTCGGGGATATTAACTGCCCAAACAGGTATATCAGGAACATCGACATTCCTGATAAAAACTCTCTTAATCTCCACCTAACTACATTTGTATTGCACCGCCTGTTTTGTTAGGCAGCGCAGGGACATCTATAGGAGGTAGATTTTCGGAGACTTTTTCTGTAAGGTCTGGAGTCAGAGAATTCAGAACCTTCCCTTTAATCATCTCAAGGGTTGTATCACTGGTGACCCAGAAGTAGCCAGCAATCGTTCCACCGACCAGAGAAACGCTGATACCGAAACTTGCAATCGCAAGAATATTGATGATCTTCATTGAATTTAAGCGTTACTCTTAATTTTATAGGTTTTCAAATTGGAATAAAAAATGACTACGTCTCATCAAGGTTAGGGTAATAACAACTGACATGGGTCTTTGATACCAGAACGCTGGGAGAACATCCGTTTCGACCTGATAGAAATATCAAAAGGGGCTGCCCTCAGACGCTTTAAACAATCAATCAAAGACGAATGGGGGTGCTGTGCTTATTGCGGTTTGCACGTTGAAGGCGACGACTGCCGAAGTCGTTTAACGATAGATCATGTCAGACCAAAAGCACATGGCGGCGAAAGCTTACGCACCAATCTCGTGCCAGCTTGCTTATCATGTAATTCATCGAAAGGTTCTAACCGTGATTGGGAAGCATGGTATGTCGAACAATCATTCTTTTGCACTGACAGGTGCGACAGAATAAAGGCATGGATAAAGCCTTTAAAGCACGATCTATGGTGTTTATCAGGAGCTACCAACGATGAATACAAACCTCACAGACGAGCAAATCTTTCTATTGCACAAGATTGCGATGGAAGCGAAGACTCAATCAAAGGACGAGCTTGTCGACGCATTACTAAGTTGTTGGGAGGGGCGGTTCAGGCAGAAGCAAGTCTTTCTTGCTGCTAGTAAAGAAGCAGGATATGTTTTTAAATTCAACGAAGGGACTCCTTGTCTACCTTTTGAAGGTGATGATGTGGAGGAGTTTCTTTTAGAAGAAGATACTGAATTCGTACAGGACATGATTGATGAAGCCAACTTTGTCTTAGACATGGAAGAAATTGTCATGACGAAGGACGAGTAATTAGCAATTTATGTTGAGATGCACTAGATTGCATAGTGCAAGACGGAGCTTATGGAATTACTAATTTCTGGTTTAATGGCAGGTGTTATTGGACTAGCTGCAGGACAATTTGTAAGTTTTGGGGTTAAGGGCAAAAAAAGCAATAATCAGGTGGTACCTACAGATCCGAGGATTGATGCGATAGAAAGAGTATTGCCTACGTTGATCACACGTAACGAGGTACAAGATGCAATCAACAAAGTTCCTCCTCTTGTCGTTGCTCAGGTGCAGTCTGAGATGAACAATATTGGTTTAGCTATTCAAAGTCAGCAACCAAGACCAGAGCCAGTACAACCCACATTACCTACCTCGTATCAGGAGTTGAATAGACAGAACATGGCGAAGATACAGGAACTTCAAGGCAGAGTATCGGAACAGTTAGATATTCCAATTCCTCAGATTGAAGAATTAGCTAGACAAATGAAGCCAAGAAATAGAAAGCCAAGGCAGTGACGAGTTGGTTGATACCAACGATATGCTTGATAATTTTATTAATTTATTGGATGATTTTTATTTATCCAGAACAAAGATATTAATCCTGCTTGTGATGCCATACCTCAACTGATGACTGACAAGTAGGACAATTTAAAAAAGTTATGAAGTCGTATTCTTCACTTTCGAGATGTTCAGGGATTTCTGAATCACTCGACCAGATCAATTCGTCTTTACAGTGCCAGCAGTTCATAGTTCTTGTGTCACTCCTTCTAACCAGTACTTGCCACTAGAAGGCGCCCAGACGCCGTAATTACCTCCTGGCCATCGATGTGATTGCTCAGTTTGTTTAATCACAGGCAATGAAGTGGTTTCAAGGTTTTCAATCAGCTCTGTGAACTTGGGATCTGGTTTGTCGATCTTTAAGTTCTGGGCATATTTCCAAAAATCAGAATCGTACTGAGAACCATTCTGGTAATGCCAAAGAATGAATCGTTCGACTTGATGTACGAGGTTGTGGATATATTCTTTTAAATGCGATACATCTTGTTTCTTGTTGTAGGAAGTAATTAACGAGCAGCACTGCAATACCCACTCTGTGTAGATATAGATAGCAGTTGCTTCTAAAGGCTCTAAGAAATAGAGGCGATTTCCGTTAAGAAAAATTCTGTTATCAATAACTGGTTCATTGGCCACGTAGTTATCGAATTCCAAATAATCAGTTAAATAAACATCGAATTTATTTTTCAGATTACGAAGTGCGTCTGCCTTAGGGGAAATATCTCTGTTGTATAAATAGCCCAAGCAACCTTGACTCGATGGTGAGTCTGGGTCAGCAGGTAAAATAAAACTCCAGCCATCTTGAGTAGCTACAGCTCGTGTAAATGTATTTACTGAGGTATCCCATTTTGGCTTACATAAAAGACAAGTATTAATTGGATTAACAAGATCGGTATAAGCACCCTCCATGTCTTTCGGCTTGCCTCTGCAATCGAAGATAAAGTCAGAATCAATCTCTGAATAGTCTTTGACATCGCCAGTTTTAATATCGAAAAGACCTGAGTTAATAACAACATCTTGAAGACTGGGAGGATAGAAATGCATCCCTGTTTGATGTGCTGGAAAAGGATGGAAAAACTGCTTATTTTTCTTTCCCCAACCCTCATAATGGATGCCTGTTTTGAGAGTTGCTCCGACCTGATTACGTTGCCAATTAAATTCTTTGGGCAATGTATTCCAAAGAAGATATGGATGGTGAGGGAAGGTTGCTTGACCTACACGCTGGGGTGGAATCTCAGGGTTATAGATAATCTCAATGACTAGCTCTAGTCCAACATCCTTAGCGAAATCCGCTAACTGTAATGCTGTAAAACAACCAGCATTACCCGCTCCAATAATCGATATTTTCATCATTAATCCAAGCCCAAATCAATGCGATCAACTTGAGCTGGACTCCACTCAGTAGCGAACTTCAAAGACTGCAAATCATCCAACGGATGACACTTCAAAACTTCTTGATATAACTCATAATCGAATTCAAAATTATCATTGCCTAATCCATCTCCTTTGGTAAAGACTTCACCGTCTGGTCCAGTGAATCGGTCATCGGTTCCCCAAGTATTTCGTTCGTACTCCATGAGGAAGAGCAAGCAGCATCCAGCATGGGCGAGGTGAGACTTTCCTGTCTCAGCATCTCGATCTTCTCCTTGCCACCATGCGAATATATGTCTGCATAAGGCTGCGAAATACCTACTCCATTCGGTACCTCTGCACCAATTATTAGGGCTGTACTTCTGAGCGCCAATACTGAGAACATCAGCGATGTCTCCAAGAGAGCTAAAGGGCAAGAGATCAAAGCGTGTTTTCACCAATACCTACTTCTATTGTGCCTAGGATAAGCTTAAGAAAAAGACAAGGCAACCGCATTGAGTGACAAAGCACGCACTCCCAAAGATAAAGCCAAAGAACTGACAATCCATCAAATGGAGAGACAGCTATTCGAAGGCTTTCATCTATGCAATGAGGTCTTGCAAGACCCCAGAGGACTCACTCCTACATTGGTAATCGTTATGCTGACGATGGTGCATAACTTTCATTTCTACCTAATGATTAAGCACGTGCCTCAAAATAAATGGCCAGAAAAATTATTATTTTTAGGAGCAACATATGAAATTCAGTAATCCTAAGAACAAATTGGTTAGGAAGTATTTAGAGAAAGCGAGACGAGCTAACCATTCGGCTCAAAATTATGGTGGAAGCACAGGAGGAAGGAAGAGTATTGATGGTGGAAGTGGTATCCAAGTATTGAATCGTAGGTCTGCTGAACAAGCAGAAGAGAGTAAAATATTCAGAGATTCATTAGATGAATATGGAGCAAGAAGAGAGGCATGGGAAGCGAAGAGGGACTTAGGAACATGATGAGATTGTTATTACTTTCACCACTCATTTTCGGAATGATCGGATGTACCAATGGTGGTATGGGAGCGATTAATTGGAGTGGTCCAGGAAAACCAGATGGACAAACCTGTGAATCAACAGCAGGCTTTTGGCAACAATATTGTGCGACTGGAGAACACCCAAACATCTGTGAGTGCTACCAATGATTAACACTTTCTTGCTGCTATTACTTGTCGTGGCTGCCTATACGAATTTGTATTTTACGTATAAGAATTTTACTGAACTTCCCAAGAGAAGAAGTAACTGGAGACGCTAAGGCTTAGGGATAATACGAGCTTCTACAAGTCTGCTTGTCATGGGTTTAATTAGTAACTTGTTTCCTTTTTTAGACTTGCTATAGAACAAAATATCTTCTGAAGAATAATCATTAATCATAAAACGACAGACCTTTCCTCGACTCCAATCATCGTCATCATCGTCAGGGTCCCACCAAAGAACGAAGTTAAAAGGTGACTCAGTCATTTGTTTATAGTTAGGCATTGACTGATGCAGTTTGTGAATGCGAAGACCAAGTTCAGTTATGTTCTCATATATATCTTTAGTCATTAGTGGTTGCTTATCTTGTGGGTCAGGTAAAACATCGTTCCACATGATCCAGGAATCGTAGACAACAGATCTAATTCCTAGATAAACATTTCCGTCTGGTGCTTTAAAAGATCTCATCTTATCCCCTATAGGTGTAGTCCTTACCGAAGGTCGCTTTATAAGAGTCAGACCAATCAGATTCACCACTAAATTCATTGAATACAACTCGTCCTACTGGACTAAAAGCGTTGTGAAACCTGGAAAGCATGGTGTGAAATTGATTAGGTTCAGGCGGTGGCAAATAAGCCACGGCTGACCAATCGGCTGGGGATATTCCACGAAAGACTTCCAGCTCGTCATCCCACCATTGAGGTCTCAATCTCCTGAAGGGAAAACAAATAGGAAAATCCCAAAGCCAAGGTGATCGGATGATCGCCTCGTTGTGACCGATATAAAGAACGGCATGACTAATACGTCCTGCCCTGTATTCAATTAATGTCTTATTAAGTAATCTTCTTGTTAAGCCAGCTCCTGCAGGGGCACCAACAAAGACACGTCCTTCTCCAGGAACATCCCATTGTTTTCTGATGATGTCGTCTAACGACTCCTCATCACGATCGTAATAACGAGCTGCTGTGACTAATCGATTTATATCTTTTGTCGAATAAGGGTCGAGGTCGATTGCCCCAAGTACAGAACGAGCACCTTGAACTACGCTGCTTGGAGGAGCGAGATCACATCGATCAACCCTTGTGGTGGACATGTTTACAGTCCATCCATCATTGCTGATATTCGTTTAGCAGGGTTATCCCTAGGAATAACGCAGGCTGACCCTCCTGAATTATCGACTAAAACAATACAGATTTCTTCGTTGACATCTGTTGCTTTTACTTTGTTAATTACGTCGGTGAAAAATTCAGCAACTGTTTCGTCCTTGTTCTCGCGAGCGTCTCTTAAGTCTTTTTCAAGAGTAAATCGATTGATGTAATTATTGTTGTCTATATTATCTTTGCCGTGACGACTACCAAGCCTAACGATTAATGCGCCTTCACCCATGTAGCTATAAAGGCTGTCGTATTTATTTATCAGGTCCGAAATTATTGCTTCACATATTCGGACATTTAATTCTTTAGAAGCTTCTTTATTCTTGGAAGAAACTTTTTTGTCAATTAACTCAGGGAAGAACTTTACTAGCAGTTCTTGAGGCTGTGGCCTTGCCATTTAAATATTCGTTCGAGATAGAAACGTAAATGGCATCCAAGATATATTCCAAGCTGGAAAGCAGTGGAACATACTTTCTGTATTCGGGATCTTCAATCAATTCATCTATTAGATGAGCAACAGATGAATATAGATCTTTTAAAAGACAAACTTTTAACATATTCAAAGACTCATGCTGGACGCAAACCTACTGTTTGGTTCGGCTGATTCCTGATCTTGAATTCCTGAATACCACCATTTATAAATCTCTGGAGCAAACTTTCTAACCTGAGCAGCAATCTTTCCGTACATGGATCTCAACTCATAGGAGCCATTAAGAGAAGTAGAGCTACATAGGAAGCGAAGCCAATCACCGAGACTCCCTGTTACTGTAGCGTTAATCAATAGATTTTGTGGTAGTGACTGCAATGCGGCTTCTATTGGTACACCTCGATTGCGGGAGATATTGTAATCGATACAGCTTGAGTAGCCGTGTGCTAATTGCTCGTCGTGATCTTCCTGATTCCAATTAAATCTGTCTGAATTATCTTGAGGATAATTTCCTGGAACACGAGAATAGATCACCTCTGAAAGAGGCATCTTATGATCAATAACTGGTCTACTGTAGTTATCTGCTGTATTGAATAAAGACTGTTTTGTAAACACCAAACCTTTCGCTCGATCTTTTAATTCGCCAATAGTAAATTGATCAGCCCTTAATCTTAGTGTCAGATGAGGATGATCAAATGGAGCATATTCAGCAAAGGTCATTAACGGCTTAGTTTCGCAAGCATCAATAAACTCGTAAGCACATTTATCTTCTGGTAAATAACTAAGATTGGTTTCGTCTTGATTATCAACAAGACCATCCATAGGGTCTTCAGCTTCAGTCAAAGTTCTGTGAACCAACAACAAAATTCGTTGAGGGTCCTCAGTACCACTGATCTTTTTAACATCTAATCTTTCGAAAGGAACCGACTTTAATGAGGGCTTCTTCTTTTTCGTGTCGAGATCGGGCATTACCCATCTAAGCGGATCTAACCAGAAGTTAGTTCGCTATTAATCAGATTGCAAGCCCCGACACTCAATTAGTTTTAAGAGTCAGACGACAACTGGTTTTGCAGTGCTTCATATTCAGGCGACAATCGAATATTACTTAGGACTTGATCTCTTGTTTGACCTCTGTCTTTGATGTCAGCAATCCAATAATCAAGGCCAATCTCATCAGGTTCTCTACGAAGTTCGTCCCGATAAGTCTGCTTGATCCACTCTTCGTCAGTTAGTTGCTCAGTCACGCATTATGTAAGATGCTTCACATAACGTAACAAATATAAATTGATATTGGTGGGTTAATTATCCGCCGCGACGTTTAGCTCCTGCTTTTTGACTTCTTGATGGTTTACCTCCATCGCGTCCTCTTGAATTAGCCCTTGCCTTTGCTGCCGCTCTATTTGCTGCCTGTCCAGCTCTTGCTCGTGCCGACCCCCCTCCTTTTCCGAAAGCAGGTCTATCTATTTCACCAAAAGCAAAGTCGTATCTATCCCAATCTTCTGGAGTAGCCGCAGGGTTATAACGCATTGATGTTGGAATATCAAAGCCTTCTGCTATTTGTGCAGCATATAATTCCCTGAGAATCTCTCTCTCCTTCGATCTCTCAGCATCTTCAGGATCTACAGCTCCTCCTCCTTCCATAACAGCAAGGCGTCTAGCAAAATCACTAAGTTCCGTAGACCTATCCGCTGTAATGTCTGAAAGGGATTTGATCCCTATTGTGTCTCCAGCAAAGCGTGTCATCTAATTAACTGAATATTTATCTTCTAGATCTTTAATCCGTTGCTGCAAAGACTCAATCGTTGTGGCGTTGGTACCGCTTCCTCCGACACCACTACTTCTGTATTTATTGAATAATTCCATTGGATCATCAAACTCAGGAGGCTTACCTTCCCAGCGATCAGAGTGATAACGATCTGAAGCTCCTATCTCATCAATGCCAAGCATGACTTCTTTTCTCATCTGAGGAAGGAAGCGAGAATAGTAATCATCAGTCATTGCATTACCCGCAATAGCTGCAGCATCAATGGCTGTGTATTTGTAGGGAGCTGGACTTGGAGCTGGACTTGGGGATGGAGCTGGTGAAGGAGAAGGTGCTGGACTTGGGCTTGGAGCTGGACTTGGAGATGGAGCTGGCCCTGGTGCTGGTGTAGAACCTTTACCTCTTTGATATCCTTTGTACTCGTTACTCCTTCTTATATTCGCTAAGACTTGTTCTTGAGTTTGACCACGATCATGTATATCTGCCGTCCAGTAGTCTTTACCTTCATCACCAAGTTCTCGACCTAGTTCAGATTGATAGACGCCTTTAAGCCACTCAACCGTTCTTTCTTTAGCTTGTTCCGCAGAAGATGTCATTATTAATAATTAGTTAGTGATCTTGTTAATAGTTTAGGAAAGTCCACCACCAGAGAACCCAGTCGCTCTAAGTAAACTTTCGAGTTGCTTCTTGGTATTGCTGCTCTCTTGGTAGCCATCCAGGAAGTTTGAAAATTTTCCACCAGTAATAGAATTTGATGCTGATGACTGATTGGATTTGTCATTCAACATGTCAGCCGTATTGAAGGGAATGCTTCCTTGCTCTACTGGAGTAATTCCTGCACGATTAGGGTCCCAGTTAGCATCCCAATCAGTTCTCTTATCAACTAATGCTTTTGGAGTTTTCTTTGGCTCTTCCCATGGATCTTCTGCATATTCATTGTCATCAATACATGCTCCAGAAGTTCCTCTTACCTGACCTGCTGGACAAGCGGTGACTTCTTCTTCTTGTTCTGCAGGAGTCCAATCTCCTTGGTAAGCATATTTGTAAACAGGGACTCCATCATCGCCCCAGTTTGCATAATCAAAATATGTATTAGATAAATTTTCGTCGTCTTTTTCGAAATGCCCAGCATAGGAAGATAAGTTATCATCTCCTCTTCTGCCCCATAAACTACTGTCGTAAGCGGTAGCACCAAAAAGATCACCAGTTTGATCGTCTTGCCAGATTCCGTGATGAGCAAGAACGCTGCTATCTTCTAGCGATAAATTATTTCTAGAGAGTCCACGTAAAAGTGCTCTTTGTCTAGCAGCTCCTCTATCCCACTTGCCTTTGTAGAAAGGAGCGTGATCGTCATTCTTGATATCGTATTCAAGACTATCCCAGGTTTTATATTCGTTCTTAGAAATTATTCCATCGCCATCCTGATCCGCTGCTACAAATTTGTTATAAACGTCGTCGTCATATCCGAAATAGTCTCCTTTTCTACCGCCATGACCTTTGTCTGGGTCATACCAGGGATTCGCGTAGTCCGATGATTTCTCGGCAAGCTTGGCTTTAGCAATTTCGGCAAGTGTCGCCACGGATATCAGTAATAATTACGTCTCCTTTATATCTTACTTATTCTCGTCAGCAGGACTCCCCATAAGCGAGTTAAGTGGCTCATCGCTGCCCATGCGCCAGTTGATCCAGATTTTATTAGTCTTCTCTAAACGTTCAAAAGTTTTAGGATCTTTCGTTGCTGTAGTTTCTAAGAAGAGTGAAGTTTCGCTTTCTAATTTCCTAGTACTGAAGTCGATATCCATCGTGTCGAGTTTTCTTCGATGGTAGAAATGTGGAACCCCTTTGATTTTTATATGCAGAGGGTTGCAGCAATTATTGTCACCACAGATATTTTTAATTGGAAGTCTTCCGATATCTCCCCATGTCAACCAAGCGGCAACTCTTGATGCTGAATACTGGCGACCTTTGCCCCAGAATCTCGGTATAGGAAAGTAACTTGATGAACAGCGTGTGTGATACTTGCCTCTCCAGGGCCAACAATCATTTGCTCCGCCCATCTCAACAAACGACCAGAATTCTAAAAATCTACGGCGATGAATCTTTTCAATTCGATGAACATCTAAAGCAAGACGTCCTTCAGTTAAAGCTGCAACACATCGAACACAGGCATGACTATCTTTATAACGAGGAATCAATCCATCTTTCGCTCCAATATTGTGATCGGAATGAAAACATAAAGGTCCTCCTTCTATCTGAGAGTGAAGGTCAGGAGGAAGTGCCCATTGTGCCATGACTATTTAAGGTGAAGTGGATAGCCTTTGGGTGGATTAAATTTTCCACCAAGAGCGATAAGCTGTTTTGATTTTGGAAGAAGTTTAATTTGATCGATAGGCCAGAGTTCTCTACGAGTCGAACCCTCCAGAACCACTGGCACTAGGACGCTATTAACTCCATTAGCTTGTTGAGCGCCAGCCACCATTCCGTTAACATCTCTGTTCGTATTCTTGACGCGGTGGCCTAGCTTCAATTCCTTCATCGCATCTGATGTCTTGCATACTGATTGTTACAGTAAGCAATCTAGTGGAATTGACAAGGTTTAGTGATCGCTTTCCTCTTCCTCACTATCGAGTGGACCTCTAATTGGTATTCGATGCACAGAAACTCCAGCCTCTATAAACATCTCTCGTGCTGCATTAAATGAATCTTGCCAGCGTATAGGTTCTACAAAATCAGGGACGATGATCTTAGTAATATCAGCTTGAATTAAAACAGCAGCACAATTACTGCATGTCATTAAAGGCCATATATACATCGTTGATCCAGCTAAACAAACTCCAGACTTTGCTGCGAAAGCGACACAATTCATCTCAGCATGAACAGTCATACTTAATCGAAGCTCTCGATCATTGAGTCGTGTATCTGAATCAGTTATGCCGACAGGTAGGCCATTAAACCCTTGAGCTAAAATGCGTTTATCACGTACAGCTATCGCACCTACTTTTGTAGATGGGTCTTTAGACCATCCTGCTATATTTGAAGCTAGGACTAAGAAACGTTGATCCCAATGCTTGGGAGCTTTAGGTGGCTTTAAATTTTGCAATAGAATAACTATGGAGGTGCAATGCCATGCTTGAAATCACTGCTGTCATAGGAGTCGCATCCGCTGGTGCGCTCTGGCGAATAGCTTTCACTCAGGGAAGCATGAAGAGAGGAATGGAAGCAATACTTAGGGAAGTACAACTCCTAAGAAGCGAAATATCTAAGGATATAATTATCCTAAAAGAAGATGTCAAAGATCATGAGACAAGACTTAGACAACTTGAAAATAAGAGAAGATAATTCATGAATGGTTTATATCAAAATCACATTGAACATTTAGAAGAGGAGATAGAAACCTTAAAACGATTACTGGACTACAAAACGATGGGTCCACCCGACGACGATTACGATCCACATCCAGCTTCGACGTCAGCACCAGACCCGACCTCTCCATCAGCAAATTGATTTGGTCTGAATCCAGACTGCCAAATTGATCTAGATTTTTCGTGGAGCTGAGTCCTAGTCTTGCCAATGCGATCAAGGAAGGCTGTTATGTCTCCTACGATTTCATCGTCAAGGCTTGAAGACTGGTATCTAATAATTAGCCTGGATAAATCAGTAATATCCTGTTTAGTGAGTTGCTTGAAATCCTTTCGCAGGATTGTATTTAGAGTGTCCCGATCAATTCCATACATAGGATGGTCAGAAGTAGACATGATACTGCAGCAATCATTTTGGCTTATCTAAAGGGTACGGGGTACGCGGGGTACACGCCTTTCTTAAACTTTATTTGAAATAATCTCTTCCTTATTTCTTTCTTTTTATTCACTTACTACTAATCATAGGGAATCTGTAAAGGGAAAGTTTGAAGAAAATGCCGCCTTCTTTTCAAGAAAGGTTCTAGAAACTGCCGTACCCCTGTCACCTTTTTATAAGACTCATTTATTACTAAAGAGTTAGAAGAGAAGGAGTATGTACCCCATGAAAGGAGGATTGAAAGAAGACATGAAAAAAGACCACCAAGACAGGAAGCTCAGTGGTCTTATGTAAGACTCGTCTTGCGAATCTTATAAATGTCTCACGTTATTTCTTGATCCATACCCTCATTTGTTTACCATTCTTTTTAATTTTTTTATTTTTGTAATCCATTCTTTTCAAACAATCAATAATATCTTGGGACATTTGACGGTGTTGAGTAATCGGAATCTCTAACCAGTTGTAAATATCATGCAGGGTTACATAGGAAGATCCATCGTTGGTATAGCCAGTCGTATTGTGCTGAACGCATTCAATGACTTTGGCGTCGATCGGGTTATCTCTGGTGAAGGAATCAGTGAAATCAGAAACGTGGTTTAATTCATGACTCGTAAAGACATGAACAGGCTGATCGCAGTAATGAGCATAAGCTGCTGCCCAGATGGAGTTCCTGTCCCTTTTCAATCGATCTAAATCAATGATCTTGATATTGGGATTCTCTTTAGAAGCAACCTTACCTTGGACAATAATGGGAAGGAATCTTCTATTTCCACTTGGGTCAACAAGGAAGTCTGTATTGTTTGTTGCTCCTGCGAGGACAAAACTTCTGGGATAGGACTTCTCGTTTTCATACTTACGTGCAGAACGATCAACACTGACGGAGACTAAGTTTTTCAATTCTTCTACATATTTTCGCTTTGTATATCTCTCGAACTCATCCATCACAACAATGAATCCTGAGTGAAGTGCATGAGGTTTTTCTTTGAGATATTCAATTCCCTGCTGCATTGTTGTCACCCAAGGATAGGTTCCGTCTAACAAAGATTGAGGAGTTAAGTACTGGAAGAAAGTTGTCTTTCCGCAGTTCTGATCTCCTATCAAGATGGGCATCCAGTCATGTCTGCATCCAGGCTGCATGACACGAGCGACCGCACCAATAAAAAATCGTTTCATGATGACGTCTGCTAATCGCATCCCGTTAGGCATGATTGGATTTTGAATCGGGTCATTGGAGACACCGAGTAACTCACTTGCTAAATGATTGAAGTAAGGACAAGGTTCGAACCGTTGACAGTAATCAAGGTAAGAGCGAACAGGATGGTATTGATTCTCATGGCCAATAACCTGCGCCAGGTCGAAGACAAGTGTCTTTGGAAACACTGTTCCTTGACCTTCACTGACATGTATATATAGATGTGTTGGGTCATGTACCTCTCTAGGCTCAGAGTTCGGTCCGTATTCCAACTGCTGATTCATCTGATTCAAACGAAGTCCGTTGAATCTCTGAAGCAATAAGTCTCTAATTCTTCCAGGGGTATCTTCATTCTCATTGCCTCCTCCTCTGCGAGCTGGAGTTCTAGTCCTTTCTGTAGGTTGAGTTGGAGCTGGAAGAGTTGCCGTTTCAGTTGGTGGAGGTGAACTAAATAATCCTTGAGTGGAATCTATTTCAATTTCTGGAGTGTCATCGTCATCTTCTCCAGTGAAATCTCCATGGTCGTATCCAGCAAAAGAATCTCCAGTAACACCTAAATAGAAATCAGTATTCGTATCTCTTAGTTCTTCTGGTAGATCTTTTCTCCATCCTGGACGATCTTCTGTTGCTATCTGAAAGATCTTGAATAAGGTTGAACCTTTAAAGCCGTAGTAATAACGTTCAGAATTCTGCCTTCCTCCTTTGACATTTCCGTGATGACACCTTGAAGCCCAGTCACTCCATGTCTGATAAAGGACATCACCTGCTGAAGCTGCTGCTGCTGTAACTGTTTTGTATCTGTTGTAATCGTTGTCCTCACTTGGTTCGATGACATGTTCAAGGCAGAAGATTGCTTGGTCGATAGCACGTTCATCGTATTGAGAAGCTTCTCTGTTATATGTCTGTCTTTGATAAAGCAATAAACGTTTCGCTTCATCTATATAGTCCTGACTGAGAACAGCATCAAACTGTTTAATTGGTTCTATTGCTTGATCGTTGCCATAGAAAATTCTGCAAACATCAGTGCATGCCTCGTCAGCTTGGGTTTGTTTGACCAGTAATGTGACGAGTGACTTATAAAGCTTTGGATCTTCTATAACTGTTGGAAGTTGGAAAAGAATACGAAAGCGTTCCTTTCCTTTTGATGGATCATGACTGGCTGTTGTATATAAGTAAGCTGCCTGTTTAGCTAAGTCGTGATTCTTGAACTGTTCGATTGTTAAACCATTATCGACATCGACAACGACTAAAGAACTTTTAGAAAAAGCAGAATTAGAACGATGATGACTTGTCATCTCCGCTGGAATAAATGATCGACCAGCTAATACTTGTTCTGCTAACTGTTGAATAGTTCCTGAACGGTTCGTCCAGTTAGAGGCATGTTCGGATTGAAAAATTGAAGGCTTATTTTTTAACGTCGGATGCACGCAAAAGAAATTTGTATTCACGAGTATTAAATTTAGATGGATACTTATTGTGCCGCCTCAGTCAAAACGCACAACTTATTTGTAACTTCTTCTATGGTATTTCCTTTTTACTCTGGCTTGCTTAATAAAACGTAACTTCTTTCATTTTGAATACCTGATCTTTCGCATAATGAGTCTGACCACTATGATTAGGATTCAAGACATAGCAGAGTTAATATACCTAAGCTTAAATATCTAGACTTCTAGATTGTACAGAAGAATTACTAGAGGATAACTACTCAAAACTTGGCAGAACCCGAAAAGTTGCACTAAGGTGAACATATTGAAGAACCCAATTATTAAAATTTTAATAATTAGGTTCATGTAACACACACACTGCATGATTGAGGCTTAACCTTAATCAGAACTTCGACCACAACCAACATAAACCCCGCAGTCAAATGACTTCCTCTTCAGCTCAGAGAATAAAGCGTTTAATCTTTAAATTAAACGAAGCTCTAACCCAGCACGAAGGCAAGGTTTCTCAACGTGATTTATGTCAGTTGATGGGTATCACGATTGGAACGATGACTAAATACATGAGAGGAGAAGTAGACCCGCGAGATATAAGAACAAGGATTACATTCAACCTCTCTAAAGTTTTAAAGATTACTCCAGAAGCTTTATATAATTACTTCGAAACTGGAAAGCAGACAACGACCATTACTGTTGAGCAAGTGCAAAGTTGGATCAGGAGCGAATGTGGACAAGAAGATTTACCTTCCATACTTGATTCTTTAGCATTCAGTCAAAAGAAAATTCTTGCTGGTGAAGTCGCGGAAAAAGAAAAGCTTGCAGTATTCGGTGAGCCTATTAAAGGTGTAAAGAAAGAAGGTGCAGTTATTCTCAGGAAATCTTTCGAGAAAATATTTAAAGATGAGTGTGAGAAAAGAGGATTGACAACTGTAGAAGCAGTCAAGGATATGACCCCTAAGATTCAGGACATCTGGAACCCAGAGTACTGGGGGAATGCAATGAATATCTTATCCTCAGGTATTTTCGATGCAATAGACGAAAAAACTGTGTTCGAGGCTTACAGAGACCATGGGAATCAGTGCCCAATGATTGAACTGCTAGAGCAATGGACTGGTACAGCTCAACAAGATTTAAAGGATACTTGTGTCGCTGCGATGATTCTTAATTAGTAACTTCAATAGCTGATAGATGCTGAAGACCTTCGTCTAGGTTATTGCAGAATTTACAGCTCCCTGCATAGCAAGATAGATATCGTTCGAATGTTGTTTTTCCACCACTAATCGGATACTTCTGGACAGTGCCTCCGTTTGGAGAAGTGAATACTAATACAGGCTTTTCAGACATCGACTAGCTCTCATTGCTCATTCATTCTATTAAAACCGTATCTTGCAGTTCGGTCAACCAAGGTTAACAGTATAAATACCTAATAGCATTAAGGAGTATTTGCTAGATACCAATGAACGACACTGTCATCAGAGAAAAGCAGCCAGCTATCGAACTAATGGATGATAAAGAATTAAAGGAATATGCTGAGCTAACTAACGGACGCCTTGCAATGATCGGATTTGTTGCCGCTGTTGGTGCATACCTCGTTACTGGAGACATCATCCCTGGAATCCTGTAGATTTTCATCTTTCAGTTCCTGGAGCACTTGCTTAGCGAGCAACTCCTCTTCTTTTAACTCTTGATATCGTCTGATCTTTTGTAACCATTTGGTTTTATATCTCTCCAGTTCTTCTGTAGTGAGCATAAAACTCTGATCGATCTCAGGGGTTGAGACAATGATCTGGCCACATTCAACTCGAATGCCAAGCGTTTCATCAAGAGCTTGTGCATAGGCCGCTAATTGCATAGCGCACTTGTTGAATTTGTTCCAGCCAGTGAAGCGAGAACGATCGTCCTTTCCCTTGGGATAGTAGCGACTGTAAGGCTGATTAGAAGTTTTAAAGTCAGCGATTATCACGGTTCCATTTCTTATTCCGACGAGATCGGGGCATCCACAATATTCATATTTATGAGACCAGACCCTAGAGATACCATCTTGCCCAGTGCAGAATTTCCATGCTGGACGTAGTGGCATTTCAGACCAAATGAATTCGTCGAACTTATCTAGGTGTTGGCTTATCCCTGTCCAAAATGGTTGGTATTCTTCTTCTATTGTTATCTCTTTCCCTCGAATATAATCCTCGCAGGCTTGGTGTACCGCTGAGCCTCGTTTGGCTGCGGCTGCAGAACCTCCTGGGTTCTTAGCTATCCAATTTCTTAAAGCTTTTTTAGAAGATTCGGATGCACATTTACCAAGTATTGTTGTAACTGAGGGATAGGCTTTATCTTCTTTATCTGTTCTGTAATGCCTCTCGCCGTTAATCTCAAAGCGTGTAGCAGGCATTATGCAAGATCTAACTTAATATAATGTAACGTTATTTCTTGATAGTTGAAGAAAGATAAGGACTAGATCACTGTGTCTCCTTACAATCAGCCCAAATCACGTTCTCCACGCTGGACCACTGATCGTCCTCGAAGGGAACCAAGTAGTTGCATGTTTAATGGTATGACTTAACCGCATGATCCGAGCAGTTAACCATTAAACAAAGGCAGGAAACGTTTCGGGTTTATGAATCCCTAGTGCAAGCCCTATCTTTCAACACGCTTATTACAGCTTAATTTTCTAGTCTTTGCCACTAGTGTTAAGGAACTCCAAAGAGTTATAGATTTTATCTGCAGGATTCTGACAAGACGAATAGGCGGAAAATTCTTCTATCAAACTGGCTCCTAAATGCACACCTCCTTTCTTGATTTCTTCTATGCCTATCTTTTCGTCAAGATGTCTCGCTAAGGCTGGACCGACAACAGATAAGTAAGCAAGGAATGAAACATCAGGAACCATTCCATTTAAATTCGATCCGTTATTAGTGAAGCCGTTTAGAAGATAAACAACCTCCTGAAGTAAACGGTTGGTATCTTGTTGTACCTTGAGCTGCTCCTGGAGAAGAGCATACTGATTCAAGACAGGCTCTGAAGAGTCAGGTTTCTTTGATGATGGTGCCATGAAATTCTCTTGCAATCATTAAGGAAGCTCGCTCAATTGGAGTTAGGTGACCCCAAGCCTCATTGCATACGTCACGTCCATATGTATCAATTATCTCTCTTACGTCTTCTTTGGTAGTTGCACGTCGAAGCAATTCCAAAGAAGGGTTATACATAGGGGTCGACAATGACATATACGCAATGAGAATCAAGGCGAGTCAGACTCCATTCTATTATTTCTCCTAGTCGAACAAGGGTGTTCAGGAAACATTCGAATGCTTTCTGGCAAACAAGACAACCTGTACACAAAGAACATTTATCACCATCCTTACAAACACAACGGATAATTTTAAATTGCTCAGCAAATTGGAAAGCTTCAGAAAATAGTGCATGACAGCTTTCCATGTCGTCATGAAAATTCTTATCGCCCTCTTTACAAGTCATCACCAATGATGCAAACTGCGTGGTCAATGAAGTTATCTTAATCAAAGGTTTGCATAATGCCACCTTATGTAACGACGTAAGAAATAATACTCATTATCACGTAATGTCTTAATGATTATTAAAGAATTAGCCCCAGTCGTCAGGAAGAGCAGGGGAGGAAGCTGCAATATCAACATCAGCTCCATAGTCGTCACGACGTGTTGGTGGCAGTCCAGGTTTCTCTAAAGCTTCTACAGGTTTACCTGCAAAAGGATCACCTTGGGTGTATAAAGCAGGAAGCCAAATACTTGCTCCTTGTTCCTTCCATGCCTTAGTTAAAGCTGGTGGAGTTTTAGTAAGCAGCTCTGGAGTTAATGTGTAATTCGTAGAGGTACCTTCTCCCTTCCTCTTTAAAGTCATCTTGAAGTTATAAATACCATTGTCATGTTGGAAATAACTTTCGGTGAGACCTAAAATATCTTCTAAGGATTCTCTTAAATCATTACGATCAAACGTAACGACTTTGAATCCAGGACTATCTTTTAGGTCTGGGTAATTAGTTAAGGTTTGTTTAGAGAAATAGGCGACAAAAGAGATAAAGCTTCTGGGGTATGCAAGATCTTTCTCGGTATGATCTCCATATTTAACCTGACGCTTTTTAGCATCAAAACTTAGGTCAATATCTTCTTTGTAGTTAGAAGGCAGCCCCTGGTGCGAAGGAAATTTTTTATGGATACTTCTCTCGTTTTCCTTGGGGTGTGACCAATAACTTTTACCAGCAATCACATGGTCTGGATGAGATCCACAAATGACCATGGTGACCTTCTCGGTATCCTTTATTTTTCCTTGGTCAATATAATTTTGATTTGCTCCCTTACTTTTATTCCCCTCTTGATTAGAACCAGAAGCTGGTCGATAGTCAGGAGGGAAAAATGAAGACGCCATTATGCAAGCTCAAGTATACATAATGTAACGTCTTATTAAGCAATGTGAAGTACCTAATTACCAATTAGTCGGGAAATCTGGTTCATCTTTTCCGTCGAATGCAGAGCTTTCATAACCTGCAGCTTCCTTGTCTGCGGCTGGGTTTACTTCTCCACCCCTGCCAGCTTTGTGACTTCTGACTCGTCTGATCTTGACCTCGCAATAAGGTTTGCCTGCTTTGTTCTGTTTCTTCTCAAGCATCCCATCAATTTCGACCAAAGTACCTTTAGTAAAACTTGCTAATCGTTCCCCGTTCTTTCCATAACCTCTAACTCTGAACCAGTCGGTATCGACAATACTTTGACCATCGGGAGCCTTACCTAAGTATCGATTAACAGCGACACTTCTACTGCTGCTCTTCTCAGCATTCTTTGTTTCTTGGACAACTCGACCAACAATATTAACTTCGTTAGCGTATTGATCTTCTGTCGCTTTTGAAATTGTAAAGACTCGAACTACTGGAGTGCCTCTGTCAGGACTTTCTCTATCATTAACCAATGTAAGTTCACCAGTAATTAGGAAAGTATCTCCTGGCTTCTTATCCATTAAGAATGAAGTTGGACCTGAAGCTGCCCCTGCCTTAGCTCTGAGAATTAAATCGACAGGTTCTCTACCTAAAGTCTCAGCTCTGGCTTCTAGGTATTGATCTCCTTCTACAGCAACTGGTAATGCAAGCGTGGTGAGCTTGGATATAAAGACTGCGTTTGACACTTAATATTTTTTTGAGGGTATAAAAACTGTAGCGTTCATTTTGGCGTAGGCAAGAATTTAGTTACAAACAAATCTGGCTTTAGGCGGAAGCATATGTCACCAACCAGTCTGGAACAGGAGGAATAGGTTCGGCTGTTTGTGGCATGACAAGAATATTTAAATTATTGGAATCTCCTTGAATTCTTAGAGGACCACCATCGAAGGCAGATAGAACAATAGATGCATCAAAAAGACTTAAAGACTTAATGGCCTTATTGATGTAAGTGCTGTTGTATCTGCCTGCTGTTGTTGAGGTTGAAGGCGTTGAACTCCAGCGATTAATGCAGTCCTGGAGCTTCTCTGCTAATGGTGGAAAGTCAGTCTGGCTACGGAGAATTGGAACCTCTTGTGATTTAGAGGTGGTCTTCATAAAGGTGGTGACGACAGCTTGATTATCTTCAATACGAATCGTTCTCTCTCCTGTCTTGATACCCCTAGAAACTTTCAAAAGATCTTTTGTAGGAATAACTAAGGCTGATTCATCTGCGTCTCCACTGGGGTCAAAAGCTAAGCAAGCAATCTTGCCACAGTCTGTCGAGGCTAGATAAACTCCACCATTCTTAGCTGGTGTAATTTGAATTGCTTGGAAGGGAGAATACTTCCCTACGAAATCAGATGCTATTGCCAGTAGAGACGAATTGAAGCTGAGCATTATCCGATGACTCCGCCAAATTGATTGCTCCAGTTAATGTAGTAACTCTATTGAGCCAGCGCAAGCGCCATCTTAAACTTGCCCTCTCTAAGTTCTTGTTTCCTTCTGTAAGTTCCCATGCTGATAGCAATGGTTGATAGTTTGGATCAACTGGTTCGTTAGTCAAAAAGTTAACAAGAACAGCTCTCTTCCTGATCATTCTTTATTTTTCTCTGGATAAATATCCTAAGCAATCTATTAAATAAGTGCGATTACTTACCTATTTTTTCGTACTAGAATCTGCCCGATTACCTATGACGAAAACTGGTTGTATCCACTTCATCTTGGTTTGCTTTCGACCAGGTCCTTGTCTGACAGTTCTCCAGTGACCTCGTCTCCAGTGAGAACAAACAGATCGCTTAGGATTATCCCCTGAAGCAGGAGAATATTCGGTTGTAATCCTTCGGGTAAACCCTTTACCGATCCAATTAATTGTTCTTACTTTTGTCTCTTTGGTTGATTGCTTAAAGCCTCGTCCTCTCGATGGCTGAACACATTTCTCTCTGGTGATGTAATCAGGTTGAACATTCATCAACAGGATTAAATTGGCAATCAAACTGACTTGGTTATGGAATATGTTCTCAGTGCATTTAGGACAGCAGATATCTTTAACTTGATGACCATTAGTATGGAAGGTCCCACCTTCTCCTTGATTGTTAATCTCATTCCAGTTAAAGGAGAAGTCATAGCGATAAGACTTATCTATCTGGCCTATAGAAACTCCACTATCTGTCAGTTCAATACCTTTCCAATGCAGTGCTGAGCAAGCAACATCAGCTTTGAAATTCATTCTTGGACGTCCATCCACTTCGTCCTCAGGGCTGACGTAATTGCAAACCACATGGGTGTAAGCAATACAGTCCTCTGTTCCACCCCCTGCATCAAGAGAAGTGAAGACAAAAAATGAATGGTTAACCAGATTAGGTGTGCTGGTTAACTTGATATCTGTATTGGTTAGAGATTGATAAAGCTCGTCAGTTAAATAATATGCGGGAGCTTGTAGGACATTCTTGAACCAAGGATCATCTTTGTCATAGTGATGCTTCTGAGCGATGATTGTCTTAGCGAAATGATTCCAAGGAAGATACCCAGCAGGAGCTTGGTATCTATCTATAAATTCATTCTCCTCAGTAGAGATGGAGGAGAGAGACTCGAAAGGAATAAGAGAGCTTGGCATAATAAAAATTGCATGGAGGTGTTATTAGTAAGAAATATTTTTAAAACTCAGGCAGGTCTGGAGACGTATCAGCTTCGATGGTTACGTCAACCGAATAACCTCTTAGCCTTGCTCCTGTCGTTATGAATTTCGTAAGCTCAGCAAACCAATGACCAAGGTAAGAATGCTTGGTCAAAGGATGATCAGATGAGACAGAAACAACGAGCTTGCTTTTGTATTTAGGCACTGGTGATTGGATCGTCTGGGAGGATGTCGAATTCGTAAGATTCGTGCAGTCTTTGATTCTCTCCGTCCCATTTGAATGCTCCAGCATGTGGTCTAATACTGAGGACTCGATGTCTTTTGTGTTGTGCGGGGTTGGAGGCACGGAAATGTCGATAGGCTTCATCCTTAGTGCATTCTGCTTCTGTGAAAAAGAGTTCAATATTGAATTCATTTTTAGATCTAGTGTCGAGGGTTTGGTATAGGAATTCCCAGTTACAGACTGAGGGATCAAGTTTGAATTTGTTCATGGTTTTGCTTGGTTAACTGCTTTAACGTGTGATCTGAATATGAGGGTGACCTGCTTAGGTGTGTCCTTAGGTCTTACCCAGTACTGAATCTTGTTTGTACTTTCGGGTTGAAGATATGTGCACTCTTGGAGAGGCTTATATCCGTCCTTGACAAACAAGGTATCGCCTGGCTTTAGCTTGATTTGAGATTTGGAATTCTTATCCCAGAAAACTGGGTCAGGTTCAGGTGTGAATTTAAACTTTGCTCGTTCGTGTTTGAGTGCCACAGTAGTTACTTAGGAAGGGTGGTAATAAAGATAAGATGACAATTTATTCTCTGGCTTGCAACTTGTACTTATTAATATGAAATGTTCGCGATGATACAGTATATTTCGATACAATATAGATATAAATCGTCGAACCCTAAAGGTTGCAACAACCAGTGCCATACGACGGGGGCACTGCTATTTCGGAGGCTCTTATGTCTTGCGGCTCAGCAGTTTGTGAACGCCCAGCAGATACCAAGCTTGTCTACAGAGGCGTTGCTTATCAGCACACATCTAAGAAAGCTCAGTTAAAGAAGTAAACATTAATTGAATTTCTAACCAGGGGCCTTTGAACTACTACTGTTCAGAGGCTCTTTTTGTTGGTCTTTCTTTGTAGCAAAGATAATAACTGTTGATCCATTGTTTAGTAGTTCAGATTCAACTACATCTGTTTCCCATTCACATGGAGAGTTTTCATGTAACCACTCCCATAATTGATCTGGTGTGTATTTCTTGTCTGTCATTGTCCATCATCCCATAACTCTTTGATGGAGTCATCAACTTCTGCACCTTTGTTATCAAGATAATCTTGTATCTTGTCGCAGATGTTTTCCAACTCGTCAACTGCTTCAGATGACTCTTCTCCACCAATGTAGTTTTCAAGAACCTCTAGGATATTTTTGAATTGTTGGTCTGTAAGATCAAGCATTAGTTTTCCTCCTAAAGGTCGTCGTAATCGGCTTCTAATAATCCGTCTAATTGATTGAAAATAGCTTGCATCTCCTTTACTGAAACCCCTTGATGATCCTGTTTACCTGCCATAAAGTTATGGAAGACACGTTTGATAAGCATTACTTGATCCTTACCCAAACAATTGTCTTCTAAGACAAGAGCCCTATCTGAGAAATTATGCAGCCGTTCAATAACTTCGTCAGGATGATAATCCCTATAAAGTGAGTCCTCTCCGCAACCTAAGTCATAAGCTTCTTTAATAAAGGATTTCACATTATTAAATGCTTCTATCTTTTTGAGTTCGGGATGATCTTCAAGGTAGGAAAAGAATTCCTTAATTGATTCGTGGTACTCCTTTTTATCCGAAAGGTTAGTCATTTAGATTCTCCATAAGTTGTTTTTCTTTAGGGGTTAAGCAGTCTTCGCAGATGCGGTATGCGCCGTCTGAGAATTCTTCTACATCAGAAGTTTCTCCATATATTTGATAGGGGGTAAAATCCTCATCCAAAGGGATTTTGTTGTCACAACGGTCACA
>CENZ01088411.1_pt1 | contig 47376 bp, 46 predicted proteins | sample 361341 | NCBI WGS metagenome assembly CENZ01 (sample SAMEA2619782, study PRJEB7988) | marine metagenome | biome: marine biome (ENVO:00000447); feature: deep chlorophyll maximum layer (ENVO:xxxxxxxx); material: "saline water (ENVO:00002010), including plankton (ENVO:xxxxxxxx)" | depth 50 m
GCTACGTTCGGAAAGGATAACCGCTGAAAGCATCTAAGCGGGAAGCCACCCTCAAGACTAGATCTCACCGGGGCTTCGAGCCCCCTGTAGAGCCCTCGTAGACTACGAGGTTGATAGGCGGGATGTGTAAGCGCTGCGAGGCGTTGAGCTAACCCGTACTAATTGCTCGTGAGGCTTGATCATATAACCCGAGCATATTTGTTCATGCTGATTCGTAAGAACCGGATGTTGGGCACATGTGAAGGTTGATCAGCCAGGATATTTGGCTTGATAGAGTTATCAGGCTGTCTAAAAGACTTACCTCTTCTTATTCACGATTCGCTAACGTGATCTTTGAGATGACGTTGGCAACCAGCTTGCCTGATGACCATAGCGTGCTTGAACCACCTGATTCCATCCCGAACTCAGAAGTGAAACAGTACAGCGCCGATGGTAGTTTGGGGTTTCCCCATGCGAGAGTAGGACATTGTCAGGCATCAAACTAAAAAGCCCCGGTACACCAGTACTCGGGGCTTTTTTTGTGCAGACTTTTCGCGCAGATTTGTGTGCGGATTGATGAGTGGACTCTATGCGTGGATTTTTCTGCCGGGTTTTATGTTGGCTCGCGCGAAGGTGAGACGCTACACAGACCTATCCGGCTGGGACGAATAAAAGGTCACCCTACAGCTGTTGTGTGACTTTGACTTTCGTTCCCGCACCATGTTTCTCATCCAGGTCTCCGTGGATAACCCACTGGATGGATGCGGGGCCGCACCACACAATGCGAGCGCTGAAAGCCAGCATCGGCTCTTCTTCGATAGCCCTCTGATAGGCCGACTCTGATACGGAACCGACTTCGATATCTCCGTTCTTGAGAGCTTCGATGACAGACTGAAAGCTGTCCTTCTGAGTGGTGCGCTGTGTGAAGAATCGGGTGACGGTTGTGCCTTTGATCTGACGGACCCCAAAAGTCGCGATGTCGGTGACGGTTGTACCTTCAGGTCCAAATCCGAACTGAAGGTCTTCAAGACCGAAAGGGAATTGGGTCGCGTTTACGTCGTGATTCTCATCTGTAGGTTCCACCACCGCTTGGCGTGATGCGATCAACAAGACCTGGTCCTGCGGGTCAGATATGTTGATGGGAGGGAGCGTTTGAGAAACGGGGGATGCTTCGATTGCCAACTCGATAGCGGGACCGGCTAACAGGGTGACGCTGGCGTCACCGTTGGTGAAAGCCGCAAAGGTCGCATACAGATCGCTTGTGTTGCTGGCAATCACTGACGTGCCAAAGCTTGCTCGGCAGCGTCGAGGCCAGGGAGCTGCATGTCCACATTGTGACTGGCTATGACAATGCCTTGATTGATGGGCGTGTACGCGTCGTCGCTGCAGCTGGTGGTTAACGCTGCAAATGCACAAGATGCGATCAGAAAGTGGGGAAAGTGGCAAATTGAAGGTGCCGTCGTCCCTGATCATTCGGTGAAGTACTCAAAACACCCTCATTGAACATGTGCTGCGCATGCGAAGTATGTTGGATACCGCGATAAAACCTCTCGATGGGACTGGAGTCAATCATTGTTACAGTCAACGGTGACTAGGACAGTCCGAGCGTGTCTGTGTAGCAGACGTGTGCGGCGTCTCGTTGCCTAAACGAGACAAAGGTGGTTTAGTGCCGGCGTCAGGGAGTGAGGGAAAAACATGAAAGTGTTGATCACCGGTTCTGAAGGGGGCGTGGGCCAAGCTGCTGGTAGAGAGCTGCTTTCGGCAGGTCATGAGGTGTTTGGCTTTGATCGCCTTGCATCAGATCTGTGGACCGGTCACACCGTGGGCGATCTGCTGGATCGAGCAGCCGTCAGCAATGCAACCGAAGGCATGGACGCGGTCATTCACCTGGCTGCAACCCCTGATGAAGCCGACTTTATCGATGAGTTGATAGAACCAAATGTACGCGGGCTCTACCACGTGTGTGATGCAGCCAGATTACACGGTGTGGATCGACTCGTGTTGGCCAGTTCGGTGCAGGTTGTCACCGGACATGACTGGTCCAGCCTCTTAACCCTGGAGGATGGCCCGAAGGTTATTAACCATTATGCGCTGACCAAACTCTGGGCTGAATCTCTAGGCGAGATGTATTCCCGAATCTACAGCATGTCGATTATCGCTGCTCGACTCGGCTGGTTACCTCGAGCACATGATCATGCAGAGGAGCTACTGGCCAGCCCCGTGGGAACGGACGTGTATCTGAGCCACACTGACGCGGGTCGATTCTTTAGGGCCTGTATTGAGGCTGATCTACCGGCACCCCGGTTTGAGATTCTTTTTGCGATGAGCAATGCGGCGGGTAAGACTCGCATCGACCTTTCGCGAACCCGTGAGATTGTTGGTTATGAACCCCAGGATACGTGGCCGAAAGGGCAGCCCTTTATCAACTAGCAGACAACCTCCGGGTAGCCGATGCCCAGTGTGAAAGCGACCTGTTTCAGGAGAGAGAAAATGGAAGTCACGGAGATTACTGATCAACTGCAGTTTCCCGAAGGTCCGATCGCAATGCCTGATGGCAGCGTGATCGTTGTTGAGATCATGCGTGGGACGCTCAGTCGTGTGATGCCGGATGGCGAGATCCATGTCATCGCTGAACCTGGTGGTGGGCCCAATGGTGCGGCCATCGGACCCGATGGCCATTGTTACGTCTGCAATAACGGAGGCTTCGAATGGAGTCGCAGCAGCCGTGGATTGATCTTCCCGGGTAACCAGGCTGCGGACTACACAACCGGCAGAATCGAGAGAATTAACATCGACACCGGAAATGTGGAAACAGTCTACATGTCCTGTGACGGTGAGCCGTTGAAGGGCCCAAACGATATCGTCTTCGACAAAGAGGGTGGGTTCTGGTTTACCGACCATGGCAAGAACCGTCCGCGCGATCGGGACCGAACAGGTGTGTACTACGCGACCGTGGATGGCCAGCATATTGTGGAGGCGATCTTCCCGATGGAAGCCCCGAATGGGATTGGTTTGTCTCCTGATGAAAAAACACTGTACGTGGCAGAAACACCCACGGGCAGACTTTGGGCCTACGCATTGGCAGCCCCTGGTGAGATTGATCGCAGTCAGCGGCCTCGGATGATGGCGCAGATACCGGACCACCACATGTTTGACTCACTCGCAGTGGACAGCGAGGGCAACGTCTGTGTAGCGACCTTGATCAACGGGGGTATCACGATTCACTCAGCAAGTGGAGAGTCCGCAAAGCACATCTCGATGCCAGACGCGTTGACCACCAACATCTGTTTTGGTGGCGAAGGCCTCAAGACCGCTTACATTACATTGTCTACAACCGGCAAGTTGGTTTCCTGCGAATGGGAGACTCCGGGGCTCGCGTTGAACTTCCTGAACCTTTAGCTTCCTGAATCTTTTACTTCCTGAATAAGTAACGATGGCTACGAGATAACACTTCGTCGTCGCAGGTACCCCGGCTCTTGTACTGGCTTTCGGTCAGTGATCGTGGGCTTCATTATCGGTTTGATAATTCGTTGTCCCGTCAGTACCTTGAGCGATGTATGACAGAGTACACCGTGCATCCCCATGCAAGGACCTGCTTTGAGGAATACAAACTCCTTTTAATGGTAGCCTTCTCAGGTTCCGGAGGCCTTTTCCTGTCGCAAGAGGAATTCGACGGGATCAATCAGTTCCGACAGCTGGTTTTCGGGGACGAAGGTCCTTAATGTCGCCTTGAGGTTATTCGCAGCCAGAAGGACACAACGACATGAATACATTGACGGCAGAGACTTCTGCGGGCCCGGTCCGTGGTGCTTCAACAGATGGTATCCATCGGTTTCTTGGTATTCCCTACGCAGAACCTCCTGTTGGTGATTTACGGTGGCGGGCACCGGTTGCCGCCGCGCCCTGGAATGAGGTGCGCGATGCATTGGCATTCGGATACTCGGCACCTCAGGCACCTGTTGCCGGTTTGCAGAAACTGATCGGAATTTCTGGCAATCCCACGAATGAGGATTGCCTCTTTCTTAATGTATGGACGCCGGGTGTTGACCAGGAAAAGAGACCGGTGCTGTTCTGGATCCACGGCGGTGCCAACACGTTGGGTTCTGGTTCCCAGCCTCGTATCAATGGCGAGCACCTTGCCAGACGAGGCGACAGCGTGGTCGTCACGTTTAATTACCGGCTCGGCGCATTGGGATTCCTGCACGCGCCAGAGCTGGGTGCTTCTGGCAATGAGGCGTTGCTGGATCAGGTTGAGGCCCTCAAGTGGGTACGAGACAACATTGCCGCTTTTGGCGGTGATCCTGACAACGTGACCGTCTTCGGGCAGTCAGCCGGTGGTTTCAATATTGGAGCACTGATGGGCATGAAACAGGCTGCGGGCCTGTTCCATAAGGCGGTCCCAATGAGCGGCTCGCTCGGCATGCATCGAACCGCAGAGGTTGCATTTGAGACGACGGACGCGCTCGCATCAGCCTTCGGGGGTATTGAGAAACTTCGGGATGTGTCTGCTGACGATATCCTTAAGTGGCAATTGGAATCTTCCTATGCGTATGGGGCTGTTCAAGACGGTGAGATCATTGACGCACCACCGGTCGAGACCATCGGTGCAGGCACCTATACAAAAGGCATCCCCTTGATGATCGGGTCGTGTGAGCATGAATCCGCACTATGGACGGCGATGAATCCCAAAATGCAAGAGATGACCCGTGACGATTTTGAAAGCCGGGTCCGGCACGTTCACGCTGACCGGGCCGATGCCCTGATTGCTGCCTACTGTCAGGAGCGAACACCCGTGGATGCCTGGACGGCGATCATGACCGACAGTACGTTCAGGATGCCGGCGATACAAACTGCAGATCTCCACCGCCAGCACACACCTGACACATGGGTATACTTGTTTGATCATCAATCCCCCGCGATGGAAGGTCGGCTCGGTAGTGTTCATTCACTGGACATACCTTTTGTATTCGGCACGTTGACGGCGGAAGGCATGGATGAGTTTTGCGGGCAGGGTTCAGCGGTGACGCTGCTGTCTGATACGATCATGGATACCTATCTGCAGTTCGCGCGTACTGGCAACCCGGGTCACGAAGGGATTCCGGCGTGGCATCGTTACGACGACAACAGGGCGACGATGTGTTTTGGTTCTGAAGAGGGGATTCGCACTCTGGCAGACCCAATGTCAGCAGAACGGTTGGCGTGGGAGGACCGCGCGCCAAGTTGATTCCGTTGTGGCTTAGCCTGGTCCGTACGCGATCATTGGAACCCAGACCATCGGATAGTTGATCCAGCCCCATGCGCCGAGGTAGTTGAGAAACTGTTGTGCATAGAGCGTTGTGAAGGTGGGGAACCAGAGCAGAGTGGTAATCAGTAGGGTGAGGAACACCCGTTTCTTTGACAGTGCCCGGTGTTCGACATGTCGTGCTTCTGATCGGTTGATCAGAGGCTGTTCTTCAGGGCGCAGCTGTCCGCGCATCAGCAGTCGATTCTCTACGGCTTTGTTCAGTCCACGATAATAGGAAACTGCACTGGTATCCCTGAACGCGAGGTACAGCGAAACAAAGATGAACCCCAGCACTAGGAACCAGAGTGTCAGCAGCCCCCCGGCGTTCGCCTCTTCTGGAACATTGTTACCCAGAAAGGTGGGCATCCCTCCGGTAAACAAAAGCAAACAACCCAGGAGTGCTCCTAATATGGCGAGGATCAGCAATCGGGTTGGCAGACAGGTGATGATCACAGGCGTTGACGGGTGTTCTTATTGATCGATCAATCGCGGAGATTCCGCACGTATAGTGGGCGCTGTACCCCCTGTGGAGATAGTCCGGGTCCCTGATGGTTCAGCAACATCAGCCTTGATTGAAGGTTATTGATGGCCGACAGTGCAAGTTCTGTGATCAATCGATCTCCGCGCGCGTTGGGCAACCCGCTGTCACCATAGAGCCCCCGCCACGATGACGGGAGACGCTCAATGTCAGGATTTTGGCCAGAAAGCTCCAACTGTCGGGTGTCCACGGCGAACATTTCCTGCAATTTGCGTGTCGCTTGCTGGCGTGACTGGTCGTTTTCGAACTGGCCGGCGACCACTTGTTGTTGCAACAACCAGCACTTGTATCGGAACAACGACAACACGTCGGAGCGATAGTCGGTGCCATAGATGTGATGGTTTAAAAAGGTATAGAACTCTTCGCTGGTACGATCCTCGCCATTGACGATGAGTGCCTGATGAGGCGGAATGTCGAAAGACGCTCACAGATATTCAAACAGTGTGGGGACAGGCGGCTCAAAACGCTCGCCAAGAATCTGTTCACTCTGGTTGATCAGGTGGTCATAGCGCCCGGTCAGAATGTGCAGAGTCCCCTGTCCATGACTCGTTTCGATACGCGGTGCATCGTCGATCAGCATGTTTCGATAGAGGGTTCCGCGCAGCGCGAACTCCCGGAGCAACCACGGTGCAGGTGTATGGTCAGGATCTATCGTTTCCTGACGACGAAACCCCCGCCAAATCGAACAATAACGACGTTGGGCCCCTGGTACTAAGGCCTGATTTTTCAGACAGGGTTACTGAACACGGGACCGGTAAAGCGGTGAGCCCCAGGGACATCGCCGCCGCACCGCTGATGAATTGACGCCGATTCATCATGGTCCCGGTTCTCCGTACTGTCTTGCAGTCATAGCGACTGTTCAGAGGGGTTGCGTATCAGCGCGTGAAAGGTTGCTGGTGCAGTCTGTTGACTGACCGCTTGCATCCGAAAACGCCTCATTGGCGCGCCAGACACGCATCAGGTTAGTGCCGAGAATCTTTTGAATATCCGCTTTTGAATAATCTCTGTCTAGCAAACCCTGAACCAGGTTGGGAAACGTGGAAGCGTCTTTCAAGCCATCGGGCAGCGTGTCACCAACCCCATCATAGTCAGAACCGATGCCGACGTAGTCGATCCCGGCGAGCGCAACAACACGGTCGATATGGTCCAGGACGTCATCGGTATTAGCGAATGGGTAAGGGTTCTGTGCTCGCCAGTTTTCCCTGAACGCAGAAAGCGAGGCCAGTGTTACATCACCTCCTTGATCGTGTCGAAAACCGGCTTCCGCTACTGACCGGCGTGAAGACCATGTACGTGACGCCTCCGAGATAAATCCGCTGCCAAAGTTGATCTGGATGACGCCGTTATTGTCCGCCAGGGCCTTAACCATCTCGTCGGTCATGTTGCGGTGAAAGCCGGGAATGAAGTGACGCAGCGATGAATGTGAAGCGATGACCGGTGTCTTCGAGAGTTTCAGGACCTGCCATGCTGCCTTGTCGGACAAGTGTGAGATGTCGATCATGATCCCCTGCCGGTTGAGTTCCGGTACCAGCTCTTTCCCGTAGGGTGATAGCCCCTGCCAGCGCTGGTTCGTGTCATAGGAAGAATCAGAAATCTTGTTGGACCGGCCATGGGTCAGCGTGACGTATCGGATGCCACGTTCGCGGAAGTGTTGGATGCTGCCAAGGTCATCCCCAATCGGCCCGCCATTTTCCATCCCCATGGGTAGCGAAATGAGCCCCTCCTGTTTGTGATTGATCAGGTCCTGTGAACAGGTGGCGATCGCAAAATCTGATGGTGCGCTGGCAACGATACTTTCCACCAGATCGATAAGTTCGTTGGCGAGTTCGGCAGCCCCACCGTCCTGATCAACGCCTGCAGGGATATAGATAGACATGAATGCGCCGTTGAGATGGCCTGTACGGGCTCTTGGCAGATCAAAATCTCCTCCTTCTGTAGCCTTGGTCACATCCACTTGAGGGTTCCGATAGACGCGGTAGGGCACATCGATGTGGGTGTCTACGATCAGTGATTGACGCGCAATTTTCATGGCTCGTTGTGAAGGCCCGTCGGTGGTTGTCGTACATGAAGCGAGTAACGCGACGAGTGCGACCAACGGGATTGTACAGTAGGGACGACGGGTTTTGATGGAGGTGGACATTGGGTTTCCTCGGGTGCGTCGGGCACAGTGTGGAATTTCTGCTGTTATGATAGCGTCAGTGACATTGTTCTGCTTTGAAAATAGGGGGAATCATGCGTGAGTCTGTCGCCGAACAACCCGTCCGAATCTCGGGTTTTGCGAAGGAACGTGGTCTTGAGCCTTATCTTCTGCAGCTTGAGATGGACGGACTCGCCGTAGTCCCACCTGAGGTCCACGGGGTATCCATGGACCGAATCGATGAATTGACAGAGCGCCTGCTTGATCGTGCCAGGGCGTTGACGGGATGCGAATTTGATCTCGCGCAAGGCCCCTTGCAGACACTGTCCTTTCCGAAAGCGACAGCGCCTTCATTGACGGCGGATGATCCCGCGCCCAGCCAGTTCCTGATCCAACAGCTAGGTAGCCTGCATCGGGTATTCAGGGATCTGGCCATCAATCCCGTTGCTGTTGAGCTGATTCGATCGATGATTGGTCGTCAGGTCACTCGTTTCTCCAGCCACAACTCATTTGTGAAATGGCAGGGCGAACATGGGTATGGTCCGTCGTTGGGGATTCATGCGGATCAGAATGCGATGCCACTGCCCTGGGGGCGATCGGCGCTGACCGCCAATACCAACTGGTGTCTGACGGACTACACGAAAGAAGGGGGTGCCCTGGCTTATGTGCCTGGTTCACATCGCTTCGGTTCACGGCCTGCGTTCCCTGCCGCTGTCAACCAGGCGCGCGCAGTGGAGGCGCCGCGAGGTTCGGTTATCGTGTTTCATGGCGCCACCTGGCACGGCGCGTATCCGAAGCTGACCGAAGGCATGCGCATCTCGGTCGCGAACTACTACCGTCACCAGATGGTGACGAGCCAGGAGGATATCCAGAACAACTTTGATCGCTCACTCGCAGATGATTGCGATGATCCTGCGCTGTTCCGTGAACTGGCAGGTTTCAGCGATACGTTTCCCTACCAGTCACAGAACCAGCGAGTGCCTACTGTCGCCTAGGCAGACGGCCAGAGCCGAAAACAGATGGTCAACGCCGAGGTGGCAGGTCTGCGAAATCACCTGGTCGTTTCTCGCGGTTGGCAGTGATCGCCTCAGCCATCTCGTCAGGTTGCAACATGCTGGCGTTCCAGATTGAGATATAGTCCAGGCCATCGCTAGTGTTGTGGTCACGTGCATAGTTGATCATCTGTTTGCAGCCGTAGACCGCAAGAGGCGCCTTTGATGCGATTTCTGCTGCGACTTCCATCACACCTGCGACCAGGCTGTAGTGATCCTCGAAAACCCGGTTCACGAGCCCAACTGACACGGCTTCGTTCGCTGGCATGCGTCGTCCGGTATAGGCCATTTCACGCACAATTCCTTCAGGTACAAGTTTCACGAGTCTTGGGAATGTCCCAACGTCAGCGGTCATTCCGATGTTTACCTCAAAGACAGTGAAGTAGGCATCTTCCGTGGCGTATCGGATATCGCAGGCGGTTGCGAAATCCACACCACCGCCGATACAGCCGCCCTGTATCGCAACCAGAACGGGGATCCTGCAGTCTTCCAGACAGCTGAATGTGGATTGCATGCGTCTCACATTGTCATAGAACGCGGCCCCTCTGACCCGGCGTTGTTTCGGGTCTGGTTTTGAAATCTGGTCACCGCTACCACCGATAGCACTGATGTCGAGACCAGAAGAGAAGTGCGGGCCGGTTGAGGAAATGACAATAACCCGGGCACGGGCGCCATTGTCGATGTCTTGTACGATTTCAGGCAGTTCACGCCAGAACGCCGTATTCATGCTGTTGCGTTTGCCCGGCCGAATAAGTCGGATATGGGCAATCTGATTGTCGATCGTGACGTCGAAACACTCGTAGGCCATGGGTCTCTCTCGCTGATTGAAATCTGAACGTGTCGCATGGTCGCGATGTCTCGTTGTAGGGTCAAGCGTTGTCCATGTCAAATGCCAACTCTGGTATGCTCGCTGTCCGCAAAAGACGGCGGGCAATGAATGGAAGTACCGGAGGTTTAATGGCGGTCACAGAACAGGAACGCAAGGAGTTCCAGCAGGAAGTCTCCGCGTGGATGCGGGAAAACAGACCCGCAGACCCGGATTTTCTGCTTCCTGAGACGTTCATGGAGGTTGGTACTGACGATCAGTTCCACTTTCTTCAGGACTGGCAGAACAAGGTCTACGAGGCCGGCTATCTGGGTATTGCCTGGCCGGAAGCATATGGTGGTCGTGGCGGAGAACAGGCTTTTCAGGACATTGCGACCCGTGAAATGGCCCGTCAACGCGTTCCTTTCATGACGAACACGATTGGTCTGAACTGGGCGGGTCCTTTGATTCTTGCGATGGGCACCGAAGAGGAAAAACAGAAGTACATCAGGGGCATCCTCTCGGCGGAAGACATCTGGTGCCAGGGTTTCTCAGAGCCCGACCATGGCTCTGATCTGGGTAACGCCCAGACCCGCGCGGTACGAGACGGTGATGACTATGTCGTCAATGGCTCAAAGATCTGGACCAGCCTCGGTAGCTACGCTGAATACATGATACTGCTGGCTAGAACCAGTACTGAAGGATCCAGTAAATACGCAGGCCTATCCTATTTCCTGGCGCCAATGCATGCCGAGGGTATTGAGCCTCGACCGATCAAGAAGCTGACGGGTGAATTTGGGTTCTGCCAGACTTTCTTCAACGATGCACGTATCCCCGCCAACTGCCTGATGGGGAAGGAAGGTGAGGGTTGGCAGATTGCGATGACGACACTGACATTTGAAAGAGGTGCGACAGGTGGACAGGCCGGTGGGCTGTCCCGTATGGATCTCAACGTGAACGATGTGATTGAACTGGCACGTCGAGCGCGTCGTAACGGAAGACCCGCGATCGAGGATCCACTTATCCGTGACCAACTGGTTGAGTTTGTGATCGAGTCACGGTCCAACGCACTGATGAATGCGCGTTCCCGTTTCCCGGCACTGATCAGCGAACGCCCGACAGCGATTCCCATGTCCGGGAAGCTCAGGAATACGGAATTGAACCGGCGAATGTGCCAGTTCTCCTTGTCACTCCAGGGGGCGAATGCTTCGCGTTTTGTAGGGCCACAGGCGATCGATGGCGGAAAATGGCAACGATCCTATTTGAATGCCTTTTCAGGGACGATTGGCGGAGGTACCAGTCAGATTCAACACAATATTGTGGGCGAGCGTGTTCTCGGCCTGCCGAAAGGATAAGGGCAAGATACGGAATGGCGGATCTTACTTTCACAGACGAGCAGGCCATGCTGCTCGAAACGGCGCAACAGTTCTGCGCCGACAACTCTCCTATGGCAACTGTGCGCACGTTGATCGATTCGGACGAGGGATTCGATAGGGATCTCTGGCAACAGATGGCGGAACTTGGTTGGCTGGGCATCAATATCCCAGAAGCGCTGGGAGGCCTGGGAATGGGGCTGGGTGATGTCGTACCGGTTGTGGAGGCGATGGGAAAAAATCTCCTGGCGTCCCCATATGTGGCGACGGTGACAGCGGCACAGGTGCTGATGGCCAATGGCAGTGAACAGCAGAAACAGGCATGGGGCGCGCGGATTGCGAGTGGCGCCATCGCAACGGTTGCGGTGATCGAGGAAGATGGCGACTGGGACCTGTCACGGATCAATGCGACCGCAACACAATCAGGAGATTTGCTGACGTTGGCTGGTCGGAAGTGTTTTGTGCAGGATGGCGAGGCCGCAGACCTGTTGCTCGTCACGGTGCTGCTGAACGGGAAAGTGCGAATTGTGATGCTCACCCGCGATAACGTGCCCCCTGCAGCGTTTGAACCAGAGACGGTGATTGATGCGACTCGGCGATCCTGTCAGCTGAATCTTGATGGTCTCTCGGTCTCTGTAGATGCGCTTCTGCCGGAAGCAGACCTTGGCTCAATCGAACATACGTCCATGCTGTTGTTATGCTCAGAGATGGCAGGTGGTATCAGTGGTGTCCTTGACGTGGTGGTGGACTACCTGACGACTCGAACACAGTTCGGATCGCATATTGGTGGCTACCAGTCGTTGAAACATCCCGCCGTGCAGATTCTGATGGGGCTCGAAGGTGCTCGATCTCATCTCTATCATGCGGCGTCGGCGGTCAATGCGGATGCGCGTGACTGTGAGGAAGCTATTCGTATGGCGAAGGCGCAGGCCTCTGAGGCGTTCGCTTTTGCAGGCGACCGCGCCATTCAGTTCCATGGTGGCTTTGGTTTTACCTGGGAGTGCGATGCGCAACTCTATTTGCGCCGGGCAGTATGGTGTCAGTATCAGTATGGCGACGAGCGCCATCAACGGCAGCTCCTCGCACCCCTGCTGCTGGACGCTACGACCCTATAATTCGGAATCCCTGGAGGTGACCATGAAGCTTTATCACTGTAAAGATGCCCGTTCACTCAGACCACTGTGGTGTCTTGAGGAAATGGGCCTCGACTACGAGTTGATCAATATGGAGTTTCCGCCCCGCTTCAATTACAAGGGCTATATCGATATCAATCCATTGGGTACGGTGCCTGCGTTTGTAGATGGTGGCGCCACCATGACGGAGTCGTCAGGTATTTGTCACTATCTGGTTGAAAAGTATGGCCCTACTGACCTGGCGGTCAAACCGGACGAGCCGGAATACGGTGACTATCTGAACTGGACTTACCGTAGCGATGCGACGCTGACGTTCCCACAGACACTGGTGCTTCGATACTCGAGGTTGGAACCTGAGGAAACAAGATTGCCACAGGTTGTGGACGACTATTCGAGATGGTACCTGTCCAGGTTGCGGAGTGTGGAAACCGCGATCGAGGGCAAACAATTTCTCGTCGCTGATCGCTTTACGATCGCAGACATTACGGTGGCCTATGCCCTGTTTTTGGGTACCTCATTAGGTCTTGATGAGCGATATAAGCCCAACTGTAAACGTTATCTGGCGGAAATGATGGAACGTCCCGCGTTCAAATCATCCCGTGAGAAACAAAATGACTGAACCTTTCTACAACTGAAATCCCCCTTCAACCCGGACCAGGAGAACATCATGGCAGGAACAGAAGCCACACTTTATGAGGTCAAAGATGGCGCTGCATGGATCACGCTGAATCGCCCCGAAAACCGCAACGCCTTATCGGCGGTGTTGGTGAACGAGCTATACGAACATCTACAGGAAGCCAACGATGATACCGAGGCGCGCTGCATCGTCATCACAGGAACGGATCCCGCCTTCTGTGCGGGCGCGGATCTCAAGAGTCCGCCAGGTCAATCAATTGAGGGAACAAAACGAAGTGTGCCGTATCCGGATGTGTTGACGACCATTCAGGACAGCCCCAAACCAGTGATCGCTGCGGTCAACGGTGCCGCCTTTGCCGGAGGGTTAGGGCTCGTGGGTGCGTCAGATATCGTGATCACAGCGGAAGATGTGCAGTACAGCTTCAGTGAGGTGCGCATTGGTGTCATTCCCGCGGTGATTTCTGTAGTGTGTCTGCCAAAGCTGGGTGTTCACCACGGCATGAAGCTGTTTGTGACGGGTGAGCGGTTTACGGGTAGGCAGGCCGTTGAAATGGGGTTCGCGCATCGGGCAGTACCCCGGGCTGACCTAGTCACTGCAGTCAACGAAGAGGTCGATATGATTCGTCGCGGTGGTCCCAACGCGGTTGTCGAATGTAAGAAACTGGTTCAACAGGTGCCCTCGCTGTCTCGCGAAGAGGGGTTTGCTCTGACGGCTGACTGGAGTGGTCGGATGTTCCGCTCGGAAGAAGGCGCCGAAGGCATGGCCGCTTTTCGTGAGAAACGTGATGCGTCCTGGATCAAGGACTGACTCCGTTTATTGGCGCCGCTCGCCTGCTGAAGGCGAAACAGACATAACAAACGCGTCTGCTCGACCCGCTACTATTCATGGTGGGGTAGCGGTAGACGGGCAGGATTGATGTCAGTCCTGATATTTGGAATAGGGAGTGGAGATGGCAGAGGTGTTGCGGGTAGCAAACTGCTCGGGGTTTTACGGTGACCGCCTTGATGCGGCAAAAGAGATGATCGATGGAGGTCCGGTGGATGTGTTGACTGGGGACTACCTCGCTGAACTCACCATGACCATCCTCTATAACCAGAGGAAGTCCCGCAAAACAGGCTATGTCGGTACGTTTTTGAAACAGGTGAAAGCGGTTGCAGAGCATTGCATCAACAACGGCATCAAGATCGTTTCCAACGCGGGTGGGCTCAATCCAAAAGGGATGGCCGAAGAGATTGAGAAAATTTACGAGGAATTGGGTCTTTCGGCCAAGGTGGCGTACATTGATGGTGACGATCTGGTGCCTGACTTGGAGTCTCTGCAATCAAGTGGGGAGACGTTCACGAACATCGATACCGGGGTGGATCTCGACGCCTCTGACGTGGTGACAGCCAATACGTACTTCGGAGCCTGGGGCATTAAGGAAGCCCTCGACAATGGTGCTGATATCGTAATCTGCCCCCGTGTCACTGATGCGGCGGTTGTGATCGGTCCCGCTGCATGGAAATTCAATTGGGCCCGAGACGACTACGATGCTCTCGCTGGTGCGCTCGCGGCAGGCCATATCATTGAGTGTGGTGCCCAGTGTTGTGGTGGCAACTACTCCTTCTTCGATGAGGTCCCCAGCTATCGTGATGTGGGATACCCGATTGCGGAGATCGAGGCTGACGGGAGCTTTACAGTGACGAAACATCCGGGGACCGGCGGTCTGGTTTCCGTGGGTACGATCAGTGCACAGCTGCTGTATGAGATATCAACACCGGCCTACTACAACCCGGATGTCGTCGCGCACTTCGACACGCTGTCGATCGAGCAGGTAGGAGAAGATCGTGTACGGGTATCGGGTACGCGGGGCAGCAATCCACCGCCAACCCACAAGGTGTGTGTAAACACTGTGGGCCCCTACAAACAAAGCACTGAGGTGCTGCTCACCGGGCTCGACATTGAGAAGAAGGCGGAGATCTACCTCGATTCGATTCTTCACAATGTGGGTGGCCGCGAACAGTTTGATGAAGTGGACGTTCAGCTGATTCGCAGTGACCATGAAGATCCCGGAACCAATGAGGTGGCCCACGCTGCACTCAGGATTACCTTCGTCAGCAGTGATCCATCGAAACTGGGTCGTTTGCTGCAAGCCAAAATGACGGAGCTTGGTCTTGCCAACATCCCGGGTAATACCGGGCGCGGCGGTGGTGGCTACTCAGGCAACCAAGTCCTCGTGCACTGGCCCTGTTACATAGACTCCCAGAAAGTCGTCGAGAGAGTCCATATGGATGGTGGGATGACCGAGGTCCAACCCACGCAGCAACTTGACCTGCCGGAGATGTTCTATCAGCAGGTGCCCGTGGATATTCCGTCGTCACCGCGTGGTGAAACAAGGAAGGTGCCGTTTGGGCGATTGTTCGGTACACGTTCCGGTGATAAGGGCGGGGCCGCCAACTGTGGTGTCTGGGCCAGGAGTGACGAAGCCTATGGCTTTCTCCATGATTTTCTGACGGTGGATCGTTTTAAGGCGCTACTGCCAGATTTTGGGGCGTTCGAAGTTGAGCGGTACGAATTACCCAATATGCTGGCACTGAATTTTGTGATCCGCGGTGTGCTTGGTGGTGGCGTGTCATCCAATCACCGGATCGACAAACAGGCCAAATCACTGGGGGAATACCTGCGTGCCAAACATGTGGACATTCCTGAATCGCTCCTGGCTTGATATGCCGGACCGGGGTGGCAAGTTGATCAGTTGATACTGGTCACCCCTCCGTCGCAGGGAATGGTGACCCCTGTAATGAAACCGCCTGCCTTTGAAGAGAGATAGATCACCAGTCCTGCCACATCTTCCATGGCGCCACTGCGTTTCATTGGCTGAGAGGCCATGACCTGTGTCTCTGCGTCCTCATTGGCGAATAAGGAGGCAGTCATCTTCGACTTGAAGAGTCCAGGGGCGATCACGTTGACATTGATATTGTCGTCCATCAGGTCTCTCGCGAGTTGCTGGCTCAGTTGTCCGAGACCGGCTTTGGCCGCGACGTAGGAGTAGTTGCGGAGACTGCTGGGCCGGATACCGTTGACCGAGGTGACGTTGATGATGGACGCACGCGACTCCTGTGAAGAGGCTGTCCTGATCAGGGGAAGCAACTGCTGGGTCAGGAAAAACGGGCTTTTGACGTCCAGATCCATCACCTTGTCCCAGGCTTTCTCGTGGAAGTCGTCGATGTTTTCGCTCCAGGTCACGCCGGCATTGTTGACCAGAATATCGAGCTTTTTCTCCCTGGATTTGATGTCGTCCGCGAGCGCCCTGCAGCCGTCGATTGTGGCGACGTCTGACGGGATGGCGATGCAGAACCCATGGGGAGAGAGTGCCGCCTGCGTCTCTTCGCAGGCCTCCGGTTTACGGGAGGCCACGTAAACTCTGGCTCCGGCCTTGACCAGTCCTTCCGCGATCATCAGACCGATTCCGCGTGTACCCCCGGTGACAAGGGCGACTTTATCTCGGACATCAAAGAGGTATTGATAAAAGTCAGCGGATTTCTCGCTCATCTGGATTCCTGAAAAACATGGGGCTGATTGGGGCGGAAGTATACCAGAGCGACTCGCCAGACCCGGTTGTCTGTCGCTGAATAGGGGTTGCAATGCTTTCGAAAAAGTGCCGGCAAGCCTGTGATTTTGATGAACGTAACTGTCGACACCCGGATCAACAGAGGTACAATGCAATCGGACTTACAAGCTGAGAGTATAGGGGGGGAGCCCAATGTTGAAGCGCACTTTGATCAGTTGTGGTGCATTCGCGCTGCTGATGACGAATGCCCTAGTGACCGTCGCACAGAATGAAATTGACGAAATCATCGTTTTTGCCCAAAAGAAGGAACAAACCCTGCAGGAAGTTCCGCTTGCTGTAACGGTTGTTGATGGGGATACCATCACAGAAGCCAATATCAGTGACATCATTGACCTGCAATCGGTTGTTCCCACACTGCGAGTAACACAGCTCCAGACCAGTGGCAATACTAACTTTGTAGTGCGTGGGTTTGGCAACGGCGCCAATAATCCCGGTATTGAGCCTTCTGTCGGTGTGTTCGTGGATGGGGTATATCGTTCCCGAACTTCAGCGGCATTGAGTGACCTGCCGAACCTTGAGCGAATCGAAGTGCTGCGTGGTCCACAAAGCACGTTGTTTGGCAAAAATGCTTCCGCTGGCGTCGTCAACATCGTTTCCCGTGCGCCTGACCCGCTGGATCTCGAAGGTCAGATCAGAACAAATTTTTCTATCACGGCCGGTAGCGATGCACTCACGCAGTTTCGGTCTCAGCTTGAGATGGGCGTCACCGAAGACATCGCGATCGCATTGTCAGGATTTAGCAATACGCGCGATGGCTATTTTCTCAACCGCGAGCTGGGTACCACGATTAACGAAAGAGATCGTTTCGGCATTCGTGCTGATGTCAGCTACATCCCGAATGACACCAGCAGCTATCGCCTCATCATTGATGCAGATGAAGCAGATGAAAAGTGCTGTGGTGTGATCAACCTCGTCAATGGTCCGACGGCTGCGGCGGTTTTGGCGGTTGGCGGAAATCTGGTACCGGAGAACGCGTTCAACCGTTCCAACTTCTACGACTTTGACCCGACCAACGTCATCAAGAACAAGGGTATTTCACTAACGGCGGAGTTCGAACTGGCCAACGGTATGCAGCTGACGTCCATCGGCTCTTTCCGGGACCATTCGCGTTTTGAGAATGCTGACGTCGACTTCACCAGCGCCCAGCTGGTAGAGCAGAACACGGTGAATGCAGACCTGGAAACACTCACTTCAGAAGTGCGTCTGACGGGTACAATGGATGACCTGGACTGGATGGTTGGTTTCTACTACTTCAGTGAAGAGTTAGCGTATGACACGACCCTGACCTGGGGGACCGATATGCGGGACTTCGTCAATATACTGGCGGGTGGCGGGTTGTTTACTGCTGAAACGACATTGTCACCGGTTTTGGGTCTTCCAGTGGGCACGTTCTTCGCAAAGGGCCAGGGTGACTCCATCATGTCAGGACAGGACGACACCACCATGTCGTTGTTTGCTCAAGGCGATTACCAGCTGAGTGACCAGGTGACGTTGACCGCTGGTGTTAACCTCACGGATGTTCAGAAGGATGCCTTCCTCAGGCAGTCCCACGACAATATATTCTCTCAGCTGGATTTCGTAGAGATCGGGTTTGGTGGAGCTTTCCAGGGCATTACGGGGCTGGCACCGACGCCTGCGAACATCGCGGCAGTGCCTGCGGCTGCAGCTGCGGCATCAGGCATTAGTACGACCGCCTGTTCGGCGACCAATCCACCCCCGGCGTGTAACTCACTGCTGGCATTCCAACCACTACAATTGCTACCGCAGGTGGTGCCTTTTCCAAACTCAGTGGAGAGTGGGTCTTCCAGTGACTCGCAGGCTACCTGGACGTTGCGTCTGGCCTACGATTGGACGGACAGTATTAACGTCTATGGCAGCATCGCGACAGGCTTCAAGGCAACGTCCTGGAACCTGAGCCGTGACTCCAGGCCGACAGCAGCAAACATTGCTGCCCTGACTGCATCCGGCGAGATCGTGCCCAACACCAACGCCCTGACACGCTTTGCTGATCCTGAAGAATCAACGGTGATTGAGTTTGGTTTGAAAGGTTCCTGGGGGCGGAACTATCTCAATGTTGCCGTGTTCAACCAGGAAATCGACGGTTTCCAGTCCAACCTGTTCCTGGGTACAGGTTTCGCTCTGCTAAATGCGGGTAAGCAAACAGCCATGGGTATCGAGGTGGACTCCCTGTGGGCACCTTCGTCAAACTTTACCCTCTCATTCTCAGGCATCTGGATGGACCCGGAATACGATTCGTTTGTGTTTGGTCAGGGTCCCACCGGGCCTGTTGACCTGAGCGGTGCTCAACCTGCCGGGATCCATGAGCTGAGCTTCAGTCTCTCCGGAACCTACATGTTCGACATCAACAGTGACTGGGCAGGTTCGATTCGCGCCAACTACCTATATGAGGATGATGTTCAAGTGGTTGAGAATGTGACTGCAGCTGCTGCGTCGAGAGAAGTGGGAACCCTGAATGGTAGTATCACGGCCAGGTACCAGGACAATCTTGAGATCAGCTTATGGGGCCGCAATATCACTGGTGACGATTATCTGCTGAGTGCATTCCCGTCAGTGGCGCAGGCCGGCAGCATCAGCGGTTATCCAAACCAACCACACACCTGGGGGTTGACCGTCAGGACAACGCTTGACTGATCCGAAAGGGTCGTCCAGCTAAGAAAGGGGAGCAAGATGCTCCTTTTTTTTTGCCTGTTCCCCGTCGGCATCCACTTGTGCCTGACCATACGGGCGGCGCCGAACGCGCCATATCACTGATGACTATTAGGTGTGTGTGGTGAGTGGCGGGTCAATCGTCGCTACGACGAATATGGCATAGACGTCAGTGTTTTGACGATGGCTGACAGCAGCGGATGGTATCAGGGTAGCTGTGCGACCATGGTCTTACGGGGATCGAGCGCGTCGCGTACTGCCTCCCCGATAAAGATCAGGAGAGTCAGCATGACACCCAGCGTCACGAAGCCTGTCAGACCGAGCCAGGGCGCATGCAGGTTTGCCTTTCCCTGGGCCAGTAACTCACCGAGTGAAGGTGAGTCGGCAGGTAGCCCGAAACCCAGGAAGTCGAGCGCGGTCAGGGTCGTGACCGCGCCGCTCAGGATAAAGGGCACGTAGGTCAGCGTCGCAACCATGGCGTTGGGGAGTACGTGTCCAATCAGAATGGCCCGGTTGTCGACACCCAGTGCACGGGCGGCACGGACGTATTCGAAATTTCGTGCACGAAGGACCTCCGCGCGGACGACGCCGACCAGCGGCATCCAGCTGAACAGCACGAGAATACCCAGCAGCCAATAGACATTTGGCTGAACGATACTTGCCAGAATGATAAGAATGAGGAGTATTGGTAAACCGGCCCAGATTTCGACCAGGCGTTGACCAAACAAATCCACCAGGCCTCCAAAGTAGCCCTGCACAGCGCCGACAGTGATGCCGATCAATGACGAGAAAAGCGTCAGGGTGATGCCGAAAAGGACAGAGAGGCGGAAACCGTAGATCAGTCGTGCGACCGTATCCTTGCCGGTATCGTCTGTACCGAGCCAGTGTGTTGTAGAAGGCGGGGCAGGGGCAGCCTCTTCCAGATACAGGTCAGCTGCGTTGTAGGTATACGGTACCGGAGGCCAGATGGCCCAGCCCCCGGATTCCCGGACAAGATCCATCACGTACGGATCGGTGTAGTCGGCTTCTATGTTGAGTTCGCCACCCAGTTCCAGCTCGCTATAGACGAACAACACTGGCATCCACAGTTCCCCGTTGTGTTGCATCAGGATGGGTTTGTTGTTTGCGAGGAACTCAGCAAATAGTGAAAGCACAAACAATATGAGGAAGATCCACAGAGAATAGTATCCTCTGCGGTTGGCCTTGAACTGCGCCAGGCGCCTTTCCGCCATCGGTTTCATTGCTAGTCGCCCCGGGTCTCGAAGTCGATACGAGGATCGACCAACACGTAGGTCAGATCACCGACCAGGTGCATTACAAGTCCAATGAGCGTGAAACAAAACACGGTCCCAAACAAGATCGGATAGTCGCGTTTGATGATCGCCTCATAGGAAAGCAGTCCCATACCATCCAGGGAAAAAATCACCTCGATCAATACAGAGCCGGTAAAGAAGATGCTCACGAATGCCGAGGGGAAACCGGCAATAACGATCAGCATGGCGTTTCTAAACACATGCCCGTAAAGAACGCGTCTTTCCGTTAGCCCTTTGGATCGCGCCGTCAACACGAACTGTTTGTTGATTTCCTCGAGAAACGAGTTCTTGGTCAGCATGGTGAGTGTAGCGAAACCGCCAATGGTCAGGGCGGTGACAGGCAGCGCCAGATGCCAGAAGTAGTCGAGAATCTTGTCGGGCCAGCTAAGTTCATCCCAGTTGTCAGAGGCGAGGCCTCGCAATGGGAAGATGTCAAAATAGTTGCCACCGGCGAACACAACGATCAGGAGGATGGCAAACAGGAAGCCTGGGATTGCATAGCCCACAAAAATGATGGAGCTGGTCCAGAGATCAAACTTTGTGCCATCTCTGATGGCCTTTGCGATGCCAAGGGGAATCGAGATGCCATACACGATCAGCAGTGACCATAGGCCCAGCGAAATGGAAACGGGGATGCGTTCCAGGACAAGATCAAGGACAGGTCGATCCTGGAAGAAACTCATGCCGAAGTCGAACCGCATGTAGTTCCACACCATATCGAGGAAGCGTTCGTGCGCGGGTTTATCGAAGCCGAACTGCTTCTCCAGGTCTGCGATCAGATCAGGGTCCAGCCCATACGTGCCGCTGACGTCTGCTTCGGATGCTGCAGCATTGGTGCTGACGCCTGAGTCGCCTCCGCCGCTGATGCCTGACGTGGTGGAGATGTTGCCGGTCGTGACCTGAGCAATGATCTGCTCAATGGGTCCCCCGGGAGCAAACTGCACGATCACAAAGTTGATCAGGATGATCCCGAACAGCGTGGGTACGATCAGCGCCATGCGCTTGAGAACATACTTACCCATTACGCCGTGGTTTTCCCCCCTCTAGGTTGACCGCATGTCCATCTTGTTTCCTGAGGACACACATTGGCATATCTGCGCCCGATCATAACGTTACGTCAGACGGTACGCGAGTCTTCCCGGGTGTCAGAAGTGTTGGTTTAGCCAGCTGACGCATTTCCCCCAGGCATCGCGTCCGGATTCCTCGCGGTAGCTGGGTCGCATACTATTGAGGAATGCATGACCGGCATCAGCATAGCTGTGAAATTCATGAGGCTTGTCATACTGCGACAGCTCAGCATCGATGGCGGCAACGTCAGCAGGGGACGGGTTGGTGTCCTGGCCACCAAACAATCCAAGGACCGGGCAGGCGATTTCACTGGTGCGTGCGAAAGGTGTCGGATTGTCACCCCAGGGTTTCATGATATTGCCACCATAGAACACGACGGCGGACTTCATGCTGTGATCAGCAGCCGCCTGAAGGTACGCGATGCGTCCGCCCATACAGAATCCAATGACCGCAATCTGTTCCGCACCACGTGATTTCAGGAGCCCGGCGGCGGCCGAGAGATCGGAGAGGACCTCTTTGTCATCGAGGTTGGCCATCTTCTCCAGGCCCGATATCCCATCATCAGGCTGGCGGTGGTACAGGTCTGGGGTGATGGTCTGGAATCCGGCATCAGCAGCCCATTCAGCGAGCTGCTGCATGGATTCGTCAACACCCGGCGCGTGCATCACGATCAATATGCTGTTCTGATCAAACTCACCGGTCGTGAAACAACGCATGTCACTGCCGTCAACGGCGGTCGAAACCCATTCACCCATTGGCGATCACCTCCAGCTCAGAAAGGCCAAGACCTTTCCGGTGCGCGTTGTGGTAGTGCTGCAGCGCCGGTTCGTTCTTGCCGAACCAATAGTGTGTTTGTGCCCCCGAGGTAGCGCCAACCTGGGTCAGCTCTGCCATGGCGTAGTCTTCGTCGACGACGATTTCGTTGAACCCCTTGAAGCGGGTTTCTGGTTTCTGGTCTTCACCGGTTTCTTCTTTGACCTTCTCAAAATAACGGAGTATTTCAGGGTTGTAGTAGAACCGGTGACAGGTCGTCGACTTTCCAGGATTGTTGGGGTCCGGATACATTCTGAGCAGGTCCAGGCCCAATGCATCGACCAGGAAAATGGCATTGGGGTACAGGAAGTACACGTTCAGCGTCATGTATCGATAGCGCCACTCTTCTTCGGGCACGCTCGCGACCACGTGTTCAAAATTGGTTTTCGAAGCAAATGCCATGCGGTAGTTCTTGTCATAAGCAGCACTGGTCTGCAGGTTCCCCCAGATCTGAGGTGCCAGGGACTCCTTGTGCAGAAAGTCAAAGTGATAGTTTTCGCCAAACGTATCCATGGCGAGCTTCCAGTTGATGTTGGCATGGATGGTTTGTTCTTCGGAGTAAGGGTGCGTCGGAATATTCCAGCTTTCCATCTCTGGCGCGAGACCTCCCAGGGTCGCGTCGACGTCTATTGGGTCTCCGCCCGGCGTGGGCCTGATCCATAGCATGCCGTGTTTCTCTTCGGCAGGAAGCTCGACGAGGCCGTGGTTCTCTTTGTCGACGCAACCGAAACGTTCTTCTTTTGTAATGGCGATTAGTGAACCGGTATTCTGGTAGGTCCACGCATGGAAAGGGCAGCTGAACTTGCTTTTACGACCGCGGCCGTCGGGTACCACTTGGACACCGCGGTGCCGGCAAACGTTCAGGAACGCCCTGAACGTCCCGTCATTGTCACGGGTCATGAGAATAGGCACACGGGTTTCGCTGGTGGCGAGGTAGGTATTGTTCTCCGGCAGGTCAGGGGACAGCCCAAGAAGCAGCGGCTCCCTCTTGAAGAATTGATCGAGTTCCTTCTGAAGCAGGTCCGGACAGGTATAGTCACTGACCGGTGCCCGCATTGGCCCCGCCGCATAAGCCGTCGAGTCGTTCTGCAGGTGATCTCGCAATTCCTCGATGACCCGCAACTGTTCTTCGCGCAACATCGACCTTTCTCCGTTTCTATGGTCCCAGGAGAGAGGAAGTTACCGGTTGATCAGCCCTCAGGCAACCGGAAAGCGACTGACCTTTCTTGGTGTGCGTCATGAAGGTGCGGCCAGTTTTGCGTGTGCAGGTTACGCGAAACTGACGGGCCGACCAGCGGGTTGTCTGTCCATTGCCGGTCCAGGGGCGACCAATCTCCTGACAGGATTGTGGGATGCGCGCGTAGACCGGGCGCCAGTCATTGCACTGACAGGTCAGGTGGATACAGAGGTACTTGGACCAGGTGCATTGCAGGAACTCGATCTCGCCAGTGTTTTTTAGGCACTAGCCGACTTCATCCTGAGAGTACTGCCGACCTCAAAACCGGAGGAACTCGCGACGCTGACCATGAAGCACGCCATTGTGAATAGAAACGTGGCGCGTCTGATCCTGCCGGACGAGTTGCAGACACAGGCGGTTGTCGAAGCGAAGGTTGGTTCGTTGACTGGGCGCATTGCGTCGACCGTGGTTTCTCCAGACGAGGATTCAGTGTCGCAGGCGGTTGCTGCTATTGCTGAAGCACAACGACCACTGGTCATCGTGGGCTAAGACGCGTGGCATTCGATGCCCGCGATCATTGAGCTCGCAGAGCGTCTCGACTGTCCTGTAGTGACGACTTTCAAGGCGAAAGTCAGATGCCGGACAGTCATCCACTGGCAGTGGGGGTCCTCGGGCGCAGTGGTACTCCCATTGCAAGCTGGTTCATGAATGGATGCGATCTTCAGATTGTGTTTGGCGCGTCGTTCTCGAATCACACTCGCATTGAGAAGAAAAAGAAGACTATCCCGGTGGATTTTGAACGGATGGCCCTGGGCAAGTTCCACGCGGCAGAAATACCGGTCTGGGGCGAGATAGGTCGCACCTGCGAGCTGATAGAGGGTTCCCTTAAAGAGACGTCAGCCGTCGACCAGAGACAGGAACTGATCGAACGCTGGCGTATGTGGCGAGAGGAAAAAGACCGCCGAGTTACAGAGACCAGAGGCCGGGGTTTTGGGGTCTGCGCTGATCTTCAAGGCGTTGTCCGAGTACGTGGGGCCGGACACGGTGATCTCCGTTGATGTTGGGAACAATACCTACAGCTTTGGCCGGTACTTTGAAACCAAACCGGGTCAGCGTGTACTCATGTCGGGTTACCTGGGATCCATCGGGTTTGCGCCTCCTGCCGCACTCGGCGCATGGAGTGCCACCCAGACGGAACCGGAATACCGCAATCATCAGGTGATCTCTGTATCCGGGGATGGTGGTTTCGCACAATACCTTGCGGACTTCACGACAGCGGTGAAATATTGCATGAATATGACGCACTTTCTGCTAAACAACAACGAACTCGGTAAGATCTCTAAAGAGCAAATGGCAGGTGAGTGGCAGGTCTGGCAGACGTCACTGCACAATCCGTCGTTTGCAGGATTTGCAGAGCTTTGTGGTGGCAAGGGGATTCAGGTGACGACCGCTGAATCAGTGAGTGCGGCGATAGCGGAGGCGCGGGCACATAAAGGACCAACGATCGTTGAGTTGATGACGGATGTTCAACTGGTCTGACCGCGGATATTTAAGCCGGGGCCTGCGCGTCTTGCATGCAGGTGAGCAATGAAGGCGTGGGCGTGGTTGTTGTCGATCTCGTGATGTTGCGTAACTGTTGTTGCCCAACCGTCGAAGTCAAATGTCGGCAACCTGGCATCTCCCTCAATATCAGCCGCGACAATCGTTTCGTAAACCTTGTCACAGAGCGGGAACGCCTCTTCCAATAGCCTCGCACCGCCAATCACGAAGGTTGTTGAAGAGAATCCGTCGGACATCGTAATGGCTTCCTGCAGGGAGGCTGCTCGTCGCACACCGCTCGCCACTGGATATTGGTTGTTTCGTGTGACAACGACGTTATATCGATTGGGAAATGCATACCGATGATCCTCATAGGTTCGTCGGCCCATGATCACGGCATGGCCGAGGGTCTCACGTTCGAAAATGGCGTATTCGTCGGGAAGCGACCAGGGAATCCTGCCCTGACGGCCTATATAGCCGTTTCGCGAACGTGCATAGATCAGCGCAATAGATGACATTGGCATCGTGTGTGTCCGAACGGTACGCAAAAAAAGGCTGCCGAGGCAGCCTTTTCGCCAGGGTCGACCCTAGAAGTTCATATTGAACCGCCAGCCGATCGTTCGAGGATTACCGACACGATGGGCGAGTCGGGCGCGTCCACCACGCTCCCGATCAAACGAAAGCAAAGCGTTTTCATCGGTTGCGTTGTTCACGAACATTTCAACGGTGTAGTCGCCCGTATCAAAACCAACCGCAAGATTCAGCAGCTGATAGCCGGGTAGATTCAGATCGAGGTTCGTCACTTCTGTACCATCTGCACTTGCGAACGGCACTCAGAGAGAGAAGCTTCCAGCGCCCGCTTCCTGGTCACTGGGTTGCGTGATGCGATTACCAACGTGCTGGTAGGAACCTGTGAAGTACAGCTGTCCATCGCCGCTTCATCACCGAGCGTTACATTGACCATTCCCTTGACCGAAGCGCCGTTTGCACCATCGTCAACCTGGTTGCCGCTCAGGGCTAAGTGTCCGTCAAAATCACTGGTATCGGCCTGGTTGGTAATATAGCGAATCGTGCCGCCCACTGAACCGGAGCCGAACAGCGTTCCCTGGGGACCGCGGAGCGTTTCAACCCGGTTAAGGTCGTAAAGGTCCAGATTAGGGGTGAACAGCGACAGAGAAATGACTGACTCATCCAGGTAGATTCCGACCTGTTCCTTGACGCCGGGCTGGTCACGGATGATCTGTCCGGCGGACACACCCCGAATCGCAAACTGACTTTTTCCAGGACCCAGGTTCTGAATGGTCAGACCTGCAACATTTCTGAACATGTCTTCAAGGCTCTGGGCCCCCGAACGTTCAATGTCCTCTGCCGTCTGAGCGTTGATCGAAAGCGGCACATCTCTGATGTTGGCGTCCCGTTTTGTGGCTGTCACCACAATTTCGTCCATTTCTGCTGCATGAGCTCCGCCGGTTAGAAGCAGCGCTACGCTCAGAAATAGGCAAACGATTGTTCTGGTACCCATACCATTGATACGCTGTTATTTGTTCCCTAAATCCCCCAAAATCGTGTCGGGGCTCGATTCGTGGCGGCGTAGCTTAATCGAATATGTTTGGTTTATCGAATCCCAAATTAGATCCACAACGTGCCGTTACGTGTTGATTCATGCCGTTTTTTCATCCCTGAATCCTCAGCCTCGTTTCTGGATGAGACTGAAACCGCCGTCCGACGAATAAAGAGGATCATCCGCATGAATCGCGGCCAATAAGATTCAGGCCGGGGTTTGACCGCGTTAGGCCAAATCACCATGATGCTAATCCCAGTCAACCGCAGACCAAACGCAGGAGAGCGCCATGCCTGATCTTGAGGCCGATCTATATAACCTGACCATGTCAGCAGAAGCCCAGCCGTTGCTGGATGCTGTTAAAAAGCACATCACTGACAACGTCGACCCCATTCTTGAGGAATACCAGACCCTGCAGGTGGAGAAACCTGATCCGTGGGAGTGGCATCCTCGCCAGTTGGAGTTGCTTGAAGGCGCGAAAAACAAGGCGAAGGAGTCTGGTCTTTGGAATTTCTTTCTTCCGGATGCAGATACTGGCGAAGGCCTGAAAAATCTCGACTATGCCTATATTGCAGCTGAACTGGGCAAGAACCCGCTGGCGTCTGAATCCCTGAACTGCAGCGCTCCCGACACCGGGAATATGGAGGTGCTTGAACGCGTTGGGACATCAGAACAGAAGGAAAAATGGCTGAAACCCCTGTTGAATGGCGAGATTCGATCTGCGTTTGCGATGACAGAACCCCATATGGCGTCTTCGGACGCGAAGAACATCAGCTGCAGCGCAGTGCTCGATGGTGATGAGTGGGTGATCAATGGCGAGAAGTACTACATCTCTGGTGCTGGTGACCCTCGCTGCAAGATCATGATCTGCATGGTCAAGACGAGTCCAGATGCGGCGCCAAGCAAACAACAGTCGCAGATCCTAGTGCCAACCGAAACGCCGGGTGTGGATATTCTTGGCCCCATGAAGGTGTTCCACAACGATGATGCACCCCATGGCCACATGCATATCAAGTTCGATAATGTCCGGGTACCCAAAGGAAATATTCTGCTGGGTGAAGGCCGAGGTTTCGAGATTTCCCAGGTGCGCCTGGGACCAGGACGGATTCACCATTGCATGCGCTCCATCGGTTCTGCTGAGAAGGCGCTCGAATTGATGATTAAGCGCGCTGCAACCCGTGAGGCGTTTGGCAAGCCCATTATCCGGCTGGGTAAGAACGTTGAAGTTGTCTCAAGAGCTCGAATCGAGATCGATGCCTGTCGCCTGATGGTCTTGCGTGCCGCGAAGGCGATGGACGTCCTGGGCAACAAGGAAGCACGGGTCTATGTGAGCGCGGTCAAGGCGATGGTGCCGGAGAAGGTCTGCCAGATCATCGATCAGGCCATCCAGATGCACGGTGCGACCGGCGTGTCCCAGTGGACGCCACTGGCAGGGATGTACACAGGACAGCGCACCCTCAGGCTTGCTGACGGGCCTGATGAAGTCCATCACATGGTTGTTGGGCGCTCTGAAGTGCAGAAGCACGGTCTCTGGTAGCCGCTAGGTCACAAAAATTCACAGAATGAGGACCTCGTCTCGTTGAGACGGGGTTTTCTGTGAATTATCATTTCGACATCACGCACGGATGCATGAGTCAGCAGTAGGGGTCACGGAAGTGCCTCTTTGCAACAGGTCTGGCACAGGTTTGTGCAACCGTTGTGACTTCATCGGGAGACGGCGTGATCGAGCCTCAACCACAGGACAAGGAATGGTTCAAAAGAAAGGAGTGGCTCTCTTTCCACGAATCTCTGGTTCGCAGAAGTGCGCGTCGGCGAGATACGAAGGTGGTGTTCCTCGGTGATTCCATCACTCAGGGGTGGTTGACCACGGGTTTCCGCCACTGGCAGAAGACCTTCTCGGACTATCAACCCTTGAACCTCGGGATCGGAGGTGACGAGATTCAACACCTTCACTGGCGGCTTTTGAATGGTGAAGGTGACGACAGCCATCCGGACGTTGTGGTGCTGTTGGTCGGTACCAATAACATCGGCAATGCAGGCCATAGCGCAGAACAGGTCATCGAACTGTTTGAACCTTTGCTGGATTGTATTGGCCAGAAGTGGCCGTCGGCTGCCAAGCTCGTCCACACGATCTTTCCACGGGACGCGAACCCTGGAACCCCTTTTCGAAAGAGCATCGCAGACGTCAATGCTGCTATTCATTCCTGGGCCACTTCCGGTCGCTTCAGCGTTCTGGACATGACAGAAGTGTTTCTGCGAGACGATGGGACGTTGCCCCAGGATGACTTACCGGACTTTCTGCATCTCAGTGAGAGGGCCTATGGAATCTGGGCCGGGCACCTCGATCGAGCGATTCAAAGGGTGCGCGACAAAGAGTGACAGGCGGCAGGGTTTCGTCGCTGCTCACAATCTCTTATTCTGCTGACTTATCTGTGATGGCTGAACGCCGAAGGGGACCTAAGAACAAATGGTAGTGAACTACGAAGAAATTCTTTACGAAATCAATGGCAAGGTGGCGGTCATCACCATGAACCGGCCGGACACGCTGAATGCTTTGACCGATCTGACGCAGGCTGAGATTCGACATGCACTGGATGCCTCTGACAGGAATCCGGATGTCATCGGTTCCGTCCTGACCGGTGCTGGTCGTGGTTTCTGTTCCGGTGTTGATATGAATGCCCTTGGTGCCATGAGCGAAGCGGGTAAGCGTCTTGGCAATTCCCATGAACATCTGGCGGCTGAAGCCGGGAACCCGGATCGTGATCCGAATTTTCTGTCGTCACCCCCGTATTTCCTGGCGCTTCGGAAACCACTCATTGCTGCGGTCAATGGTGCGTGCGCCGGGCTGGGGTTCAGTTATGCCACATTCTGCGATATGCGGTTTGTGGATCGCGGCGCCAAGTTTGTATCTTCCTTTTCGCCTCGAGGCCTGATCGCGGAACATGGTACATCCTGGATGCTGCCAAGAATTGTCGGACCGAGTAATGCGCTGGATATTTTCTGGAGCTCGCGCAAGTTTGATGGTGACGAGGCACATCGAATGGGTTACGCCAATCGGGTCTGCGAACAGGGGGAGTGTGTGAATGAGGCGGTCACCTACCTGAATGACATTGCGGGTACCGCGGCCCCGATGTCGTTGATGATGATGAAGAAGCAGGTCTACAGGCACCTGATGCAGGAATTGGGTGACGCGATGAGTGAGTCCACAGTATGGATGGACGAAAGTCTGGCCCGAGGTGACTTCAAGGAGGGCGTGGCATCGTTCGTCGAAAAACGACCGCCAAACTTCGGCAAAGTTGAGGTCTGAAGCCCCAACAGGGTGTATTTGGCCAACTGCGAAGCCAACTTCCTCAGGCAATAAAGCGATCGATTTAGCGTAAAAACGCGCGTATCGGCTCAAAACGCTCACGTCGGCGTAATTTGAGCGGCATGCAGTATGCCGCGCAGGGTGGTGGACCCGCGGTGTCGACGCCGGTTCCGGTCTCCCGCTACGTCGACTTTCTCAGAAAATACCTATATCCGCAGCGACGGCTCGTGGGGCTATAGCTCGTCGCGACTTTTACCGGTATCGGCCTGAGCCTCTTCAATCCTCATGTGATGCGATATTTCATCGATGCAGCGGTTGATACTTCGGAGACGGCGCCACCACTGGTCATGGTGACGTATGCAGCGTTGCTGTACCTGAATCGCGATAGTGAGCCAGATTGTTGGTATCGGAAACACATACTTGTCCAGCTACGTTGCCTGGAATTTGACCAATCGACTGAGGGAGGACATCACCACCCACTGCCGGATTCGTCAGGAGAGGCATCATTCGTTTCCTGGGTGATGTATCAGACGCCTCGGGCTTTGTGTCCAACACGCAGTGGTTTCTCGCTGAGTTGCTGTTGGGTTTGTTGGCCCTGATCCTTTTGATCAGCGCCGATCCATTGATGACTGTGGTGGTCTTCACGCCAATGCTGGTCGTCATTTTTTCGCCGAACTGGCGGAAACCCGCGTTCAGCGGTACCGAAAAGCTGCCAGGGAGGCGACGGGCAAGGTGACAGGGCTTCTGGGTGAAACATTCGGATCTGTTCAGGCCATTCAGGTCGCGACCGCGGAGGAGAGAATTCTGGAATGGTTCCGCCGTTTCAATGAAGAACGCAGGAAAACCTAGTTGAAGGACCTGTTGTTCAACAACATTCTCGGCGCCATTTTCGGCGGTGTGTCGACCGTCTCCTTGGGCATCGTACTGATCCTTGTTGGCAGTCAGATGCGTACCGGGGAATTTACCGCAGGAGATTTTGCACTTTTCCAGTTCTACCTGGGGTGGTTGATTAGTGTACCGTTCGCGATAGGCAAGATGATCGTGGGCCTGCAGCAGCTCATGGTCTCAATGGGACGGATGCACGAGATGATGCAGGGGGAGGCCCCGGAAGACTCGTTGAGGGGGCTCAGACCCACTTGTGGGTTGCGTTGCCGGAAGTGCCCTATGTGACCAAACAGGAAGACGATCGGCTTGATCAGCGTCATCGAGTCCACTGGTTGGGATACACATGCCAATCAACGCGGGGTTCTGAGTACTCGACTACGATCACCCGATACAGGCATCGGTGTCCTGAAACGGCGACTTGGAGACTGTTGGTCAAAGACATCCGTACTGGTTCTCTCTGAATTTGGGCCGACAGTCGCCACTAATGGCACCCAGGGAACGGATCACGGATACGGTGGTGTTGATTCCTTTTGGGGGGCGCGGTAAACGGTGGCAAAGTTGTCGCTGACTGACCGGGTCTGACGCGAAAGGCGCGGCACGAAGGACGTGATCTCAGGTCAACCCTGGACGTTCGAGTAATCAGCAAGAGCATTCTGGTCGATCACCTGGGCGCAGACGGCGACAAAGTTGATCAGTGTGTTTTCCCGGGCAGTAATAACGTCAAACCGGTCCTCGGCTTGTTCTCCTAGGTCGAGAAACTAGACACCAACGGGCGGTACGTAGTTTTCGATAGGCCCCTTCCACCAATGACACTCACGTCCATCGGCGTAGCGGTCACTGATTTCACCCATGAAACGAGCTTTTCTGGCGAGCTTGTCGGTTTCGACTTCAAAGACCGCCTGCATACGTACCTCGATGGTCGAACGCATGGGGGCATCCTCGGGTGACGTGGGATCCACAACTGCTTGATGAAAAACCGTTCGCCTGGCCAGCGACTCTTCCCGCGTATCGTACTGCCTGAAGATCAACACCTCGTCCGGTTCGATATTCGGGTAGTAATACCAGCGCTGTAGAGGCGAGTGGATGATCCGTTGATCAACGACCTTGGTGTACTGGCGAATATTCCCGGTATTCATGCCATCGCCAAAGACAACATCGTCAGGCGAGATCGAACCGATATCGCACACTGCGAGCGGCATCATCTGAATCTGAACCCGGTCCGCACTCCGCCATATGTTGATGGATTCAAAATGCCGGTCATCAGGGACGATGCGTGAGAACGCATTCTCCACTGCGGCACACATGTCGGAATGAATACCCATTGCATAGGCACCGCCGCTGCCGTTGGGGGTCGGTTTGACGCCGCGTTCACCTTTTTCCCCTCCAAAACCGTTGCGATATTCGTGTCCACCACCACGGACTTCATGACATCCGGTGACGTTACGCAACATCGTCCTACATTCATCGTAGAAGGTGTTTGAGACGACGTTGGTATCGAACAGGTCGCAATCTGTGGGTGCGCGTACCAGTTCGAATCCGTGCGTGTCCAGGGTTGGTGCGGTCGCAAGCGCCCGGGCGTTGTGTACGGTGATCGTTTCGGTCACACCGAGCGTGGTGAGTTCAGATTTATCGACGACCGAGTAGTGGTTGGGTATGCGGAATCCGCGGTGTCTGGAATGCGCGAAGTTGGCGGTAGTGGTGATGTCCATGACTTTTTCTATCGGTAGTTACCTGCAGGATATGGTTTGCTGATACACCTGTAAAATGCTGTATTCACGCGTACAATAGGTTCGAACTCCTTCAACCGAGGGTGCGGATCCCCATGACCGGCGGTCGCTGGGTAAAGGCAAAGTTCACCGGGGCAAAACAGACCCGTTTGACTGACCGCCGGTAAAAAGTTGCGAGTTACAGGGTTCCGATGAAAATCTCAGATTCTTCTTCCACCGCGGATGATCGTGTGGCGTTGCACAGTGCGGTCGTTGGTCTTCAGTTTGGCGACGAGGGTAAAGGCCAGATTGTTGATCTGTTGTCTGGCGAACATGATGTCATCGTTCGCTACAACGGTGGCGCCAATGCAGGACATTCGGTTCGTGTCGGCAATCACAAGTATGTACTGCACCAGTTGCCTGTCGGAATCCTGCGACCTGAGACGATCAATGTGATGGCGACGGGCATGGTTGTCACACCGGATGGTCTATTCGAAGAACTCGATGGGCTGGATTCGCTGACGGCTGAGCGAGGACGCCTTCACATCTCAAGAAGGGCCCATGTGGTGATGCCCTACCACGTGGATGAGGATCGGTTGCGTGCAGGCCTTGCGGAATCAATGTTGTCTGAGGAGGAAACGCTGGGAACCACGAATCGTGGTATTGGGCCGTGTTATGCCGACAAGGCGCAACGGGATACGGCGGTCAGGATCGGGGATCTTTTCGATGCCGCGGCACTGACTCGACGTCTGGCGTTTGTCGTGGTGCTGAAAAACGCGCAGCTGTCAGCGCTGGCGGAAGCATCACAAGGCGAATTCACACCGTATACAGTTGCTGATCTACTCGGCACATGCCAGCGCTGGGCGGAGCGCCTGGCGCCTTACGTTACGGATACAGAGACTCTGCTCCACGATTTGATGGAGAGCAAGACGTTGTTGTTTGAGGGCGCTAATGCCTGCCTGCTGGATGTAGACCAGGGTACGTACCCGTTTGTCACATCCAGTCAGACCACCGTCGCCGGTATTCCGGGTGGGATCGGTTCGCCGGTAATTCCTGGTCGTCGATATGGCGTGGCCAAGACCTATATCTCAAGGGTCGGGACGGGCCCGTTTGTGACGGAACTGTTTGGCGACGAGGCAGAGAGGATTCGTGACATCGGTCAGGAATTCGGCTCGACGACCGGTCGACCGAGAAGGGTCGGTTGGCTGGATCTGCCGTTGTTGCAGCATGCGGTGCGCGTAAACGGGACGAACGCACTCGTACTGACAGGTCTTGGCGTGTTGTCTCAACTGCCGAATGTCAAGGTTTGCACCGGATATACCGATCAGTCCGGGAAACCGATGGGAACTCTGCCGACGACCATCGGCGAAGTCGAGAATCTGCAGCCAGAGTTCATCGAGATTACACCAGATGGCGAGGCACTGAACCGTGATGCCGCATCAACGGCTTGGGTCAGGGAACTGATCGATGCGATTGAAACCGTCTGCCCGGTAGGTGCCATCTGTATCGGTCGATCCCGTGACGAAGTGATCTGGCTCGACTGAGCAGGAACTCAGGCGACCCGTTGTTGCTGTGTCACATCGTCGCAGCCTGCCTGTTCTTCACAATATCGCCACAGCGCTGTGAACAACGATTGTGGTCGGCAACCAAAAGCCACCCGGGGGCAAAATGCTCGAGTTTTGCTATCTGTGATACCTTCGACATGCAAGATATTGAGGTGTCCTGATGGCCGATACAGCCTTAGACGGAATCCGGGTTCTAGACCTCGGGCAGATCTACAATGGATCCTATGCCGCCATGATGATGGCGATGTCAGGCGCGGATGTGGTCAAGGTGGAACCTCTGCGTGGCGAAACCCTGCGCGGGCGTGGTCCGGTCAGTGCGTCGGCGTTTGCGTTCAATTTTCTGAATCAGAATAAACGTTCAGTGACCATCAACCTGAAGGACCCGAGGGGCGTGGATCTCTTCAGGAAACTCGTGGCCAAAGCGGACGTCGTGCTAGAGAACTACGCGCCGGATACGATGACCAGCCTTGGGCTCGACTATGAGGGTTTGAAAGAGATCAATCCGAGGTTGATCTACGCAGCGGGCTCCGGCTACGGACGCAGTGGTCAATACCGGGACTTCCTGGCGATGGATATTACGATTCAGGCCATGTCCGGTGTGATCAGCGCGACAGGTCCCGATGGCGGTGATCCCCTCAAGACACCAGCCGCACTCTGCGACTTCTCAGGAGGTGTTCATCTCTACGGTGCGGTGATGACGGCGTTGTTTCAGCGTGAACGAACAGGTGAGGGTCAGTTCGTGGATGTTGCGATGCTGGATACGGTCATTCCAACCCTGTCGACTGTCATGGGTGCGTACTACTTCGGCGACAAGACGGTGCCATCGCGTCACGGCAGCAAACATCCGGCACTATCCATGGCGCCCTATAACGTTTATGGCGCAAGGGATGGGTACGTGGCCATCATCTGCATCAATGAGAAACACTGGTTGTCGATGGCAGCCGCGATGGGTCGCGAAGACCTGTTGGGCGATCCACGCTACGCGTCGATGCGAGAGCGTGCAGCCATTATGGAAGAATTGGATGCCCAGGTCACCGTGTGGACAAGCGTCCGCACCCGTGCAGAAGTGTTGTCAGTACTTCAGTCTGCCGGGGTGCCGTCGGCGAGTGTGCGCGATGTCGAAGAAGTCCTGGCCGACGAACATCTGCATGAGCGCGGCATGCTGCACGAAGTGGAACATCCTGCCTGGGGTGAAATGACGCTCATGAATTCACCGCTTAATGTGGCACTGGGTAACAAGGTGGCGCCAGTGCCTGCACCGGAGTTGGGCGGTGCCAACCGAGACGTCTACGGTGGGATATTGGGCATTCCTGAGTCTGACCTTGTCGTGTTGAAAGACGAAGGTGTGATTTAGCATCACGCGCGGGGCGTTAGGTGAACAAGCAAGGGGAAAGGTATGTATTTTGAAATTGGCGGGGCAAAGATCCATTACGTGATCGAAGGACCGGAAGACGCGCCACTGGTGGTCCACTGGAACGGCGCCAACTGTGCGCTCGGTATGTGGGACGAAGCGATTCCTCGCATCAACAGGCACTTCCGAAGTCTGCGCTTCGATGCACGCGGAATCGGCAGTAGTTCGCCGGCGGCTGATCCTGACAAGGAATACACTTTCGAGCGTTACGTGGCAGACGTTAACGCGATCGTTGATTCGTTGGGTGTCGATCAATACCACCTGTGGTCGATGGCGTGGGGATCGCGCGGTGCCATTGCACATATCGCCCAATGTCCGGACAGGGTACTGTCTGCTGCGATCTATGATGCCAACATCGAGGCTGCAGATGTGAAAGCGCAACGTGAAGGGCACAAGGAAGCGGTTCGTCGTCAGCTTGAGGCCGGGGTCGAAAGGTTCCCGGCTCCTGTCGGCACTTCAGCTAATGATCATCCGGATCAGCTGCCGCTGGCGACCGCGGCCGCAGGGAAGTTCGACTACTCGAACGCATTGGCGCACATCACCATGCCGGTCATCTTTGCGACAGGTGATTGTGATCCAAATTTGCCGTTTACGAAGAAACTTGTGGATGCACTACCGTATTCGAAATTCGAGACCATGGAGAATGTCGGGCACGGTTCCGTCATCCAACGGCCGGACCTCACCTCAGAGATTTTTCTCGATTTTCATCGGTCGATCGGGACGATCGTCTAACTTGTGGCGCCAATGGCACGGCCCATCTTGATATAGGTCTCAATGCCCTGGTCAGTGTGTTCGAGGATCTCGGGTTTGATCTGCCATCGTCCCGGTTCTCCGAGCACGATGACCGTTGAGCCGCCAAACAGGAACATGCCTTTTTCATCACCGCGTTTGAACGTGTCATCTGAATAGGTCTGCTTGATTTTTCCGACACACGTCGCGCCCACATCAACAAAGGAAAGTTTGCCGAAATTCTCTGTCTCGAGAATGGTGACCTCACGCTCGTTGATCATGAAGATGTCACCGCGGAAAGCCAGTGCCCAGGGGTTCACAGAATGCAGCACACCAGGGATGCGCCAGCTGTCCAGAACGCTGCCATCATCCGGGAAATGAAAGCGGTGGTAGTCGACAGGACACAGTCGGGCGATAAACCCGGGTCCGCCTACGAAACTTGCAGCCCACTTGTTCCGCGCGAGTAGTGCGGGTGCAGCGAACATCGATCCTTTGACAGGTATTTGCACCTGGTCATCAAGCTGGTTGTAGGCAAAGTAACGCGCATCACAAGGTGCGGGGAATTCATTGCCGCCGGCAAAAGGTCTGGCCTCCGGAGTCACCTGGCGCGTGAAGAAGTGGTTGAAGCTCGCATACGGTTGATCATCTGGCTGCCCGTCCTGGGGCAGGAAATGATTCATATCGATATCAAAGTCCCGAATGAAAGGCGCCACCTTGGCGGCGGAAGCAGGCCTGTCCTGCAGCCAGCCGTATAAGCGGCTGACAAAAGGTAACGCGACTAGGGAGGAGAACAGTTTGCCAAGAAAGGTCCCGTAGAGCAGGCGCACCCAGAAGCCGCCATAGACAGACTCCTCGTGCTGTTCTCCAGTATCGAGATCGATGTATCGGATAGGTTTCATGGGCGTAGTATACCGGGACCCGTCGACGGGTCAGGACAAGATGTACCACAGTCACCGACAATCTTCAGATCGCGTACCATCGTTCGATTATAAATCGGGCGCAAGCTCTTGCATGATTGGGTCATCAAAAATCGGTTGTTTGAGTAGACCTGAGCCATCGCGTTCGAAGGTAGCTGGGAACAAGAGTAATGTGGCGTTTGCGGTTCATCGCATAGGTATATGTCGCGTACGCTACGTTGAATACATCGTTGACTCCTACCTATAGAACAAGAAACGCTGTCTATCGTATCTCGACTTACCTGAATAGTTAAAACGCTGGTAGATGATTGATACATTCTACGGGATACGTCAGGTGATCTGCCGCTGTCAGGACATCCTTGAACCCGCGTACGTTGTCTTTCTGTTTCCACTACAATGGATCATTCAGTTGAGGAGACGTACGATGGGAAAGCTACAGGACAAAGTGGCGATCGTCACGGGTGCGGGCCGGGGTATCGGGCGCGCCATTGCACTGTTTTTTGCCCGTGAAGGCGCGAGGGTTGTCTGTTCTGCCCGGTCCCCGGGTGAGATCGAAGAGGTGGCGAAGGAAGCGGACGGTATCGCGGTGCCTTGTGATGTTGGTGAGCAAAGTAATATCGAAGCACTGGTACAGAAAACCATCGACACCTTCGGTCGAATCGATATCCTGGTGAACAATGCGGGTGCGGTCGCGCGATTGCCGACGCATGAACTCCCGGTGGAGGAGTGGGACAATGTGATCAACGTGAATTTGCGCGGCGTCTTTCTCTGTTGTCGTGCAGCGATTCCCCACATGCTGGAACAGGGCAGTGGCTGCATTCTGAATATCTCGTCGGGCGCCGGAGTGTCAGGGCCTCCCAACCGATCGGCCTATGCTTCATCGAAACACGGTGTTATGGGGCTGACCAAGGTCCTGGTCGCGGAGTACCTGCACAAGGGGATTCGCAGTCACGTGATCCTGCCGGACGCGACGGTTTCACAGATGCGAACCGAGGGATTTCCCACGGAGGATCCCGATTCGCTGATTCAGGCAGAAGATATTGCAGATGTCGCCGTGTTCCTGGCGTCGCAGAAAGCCACGGCGCATACGCTGGAACTACGGGTTAGCCAGGGCCTGCGAACCCGCTATCTCGAGGATTGATTGCGGGGCTCGCCGCGAGGTTTACGGCTATATCTGGCCATGGATGGCCAGACGCCCGACCACGTGTGGTCGGGTCGCGAGCACACGCAGTGTGCGACTTTTCATTGATGTGATGTATCAGTCGAACCGGCTGGCCAGAGGCTTCGCCTTGCTGAAATCCGGTCCGTTACGGTCGAAACCAAGAAAGTTGTTCACGCCCGCGAGATCTGCGAAACGAGGCGGATTTCGATCCAGCATCTCCCGGGTGACCCCTTCGCGGATCTTTTCCTGGGTCTGAATATAGGACCTGCAGTAGACGACCGCGGTATTCAGGCGTAACCCCGGCACCTTGCGCTCGTACGCGCCATGCCAGGTACAACCTGCCGTCACGACGACAGAACCTGCCTTCATCTCGAGAGGAATGCAGTTCGGGTTCTTGTACACGTTGGTCTCTGAACCAACCGGTCGGCGTAAGAGGTGATTGCTACCGGGTACGGCGGCGAATGCACCGTGATCCTTCTTGTAGTCGACCAGCGCGTAATTCGCGACCGCGACGGACACTGGATTGGAGAGCTGCAATGTCCACTGGTCGGTATGCAGTGGCAGGGCGGGGTCGCCTTTGGCGCGTACGTGGGAATACATGGTGGACAGTACCATGCTGCGGCCGAGCAGGTATTGCATCAGTGCCAGCGTATATTCGTTCAGTGCAACCCGCTCGAAGATGGGATCTTCGAATAGGAGGTAGCAGCCTTCACGTAGTCGCCCCTCGTCCCAGGTTTTCAGGTCGGGGCGTTCAACGCCGCTTTTGTCCGCGGTCTGGTCGATGATGACCTCGCGCATCTTCTCTACCATGTCTTTAGGCAGCGCATCCTCGACCATGGTGTAGCCCTTTTCTTCAAGCTCCAGCACGTTGTCCTGCAGATTGAGACGATTGATCTCATCGAACACGACTTCGCGAGACGATGGCGGTGTGATTTGTTCTGCTTCAGACATGATGTGATCTCTGAGTGGCGTGGTTCAGAAGCGTAGCGCCACCTATCTGATTTGTATAGCCGAAAACATTGGCCCTATACGCTGTAGAGTGTTTTGAAATTCTCGCTGAAGAAAAGCGACTGATCGTGATCTGACAAACTTTCTGTGGTGCGTGAAAAACGTCCCAGGGGATCACGGCCTCCCTCTGCGTGAGGGTAGTCTGTGGAAAAGAGGTAGAGCTCCGGCGATGATTCAGTAACCAGTTGCGCCACGTCCTCGAACGGATAAGGCGTGAAGCGGAGTTGCTCACGAATCTGATCTGACGGCTTTCGGGTCATCTCTGCCAGTTGTGGTTCCGAGCGGGCCCAGATTTCAGCGGCGTAATCCAGTCGACGAATCATATCCGGGACCCAGCCCGCCCCGAGTTCAATCACACCACCTTTCAATGCAGGAAACTGTTCCAATACACCATCCAGGATCATCGTGGAGACAAAACGAGCGGCGGCATGGTGTACGACGGTCAGGTCTTTGGATCCGATGACCTCTGCGCCACCCCGTGCGGTGACCCGTTCCGGGCGACCATCGTTCATCCAGGGATCTTCGATGTTGAGTGGCGCCGATCCCACATGCAGGATAAAGGGCGTCTGGCGCTCTTCGAGGGTTGCCCAGATGCGGTCGTGATCCGGATGCCCCGGGGAACGGCCACCTGGCGCATCTGCAGGGATCCAGACGGCGCCCAAGCCCTCATTCAGAGCCCGTTCGATCTCACGCAAAGCACGATCTGGATCGGTCAGCGGTACCATGGCGACTCCGATCAACCGAGGTTCATCGCCGACAAACTCTGCCATCGAACGATTCTGTGCCGTCGCCGCGCCGTAGCCGATGTCAGGATCTTCGTCCCCAAAGATCAGGCGTGCACAGAAAGAAGAAAACACGACCTGTTGTTCGAATCCGAGCAGGTCGAGCACGGTACTGCGTTCCCTGGGATTGAAGGAACCGAGCGCCTCATGCCATTTGGGGCCGCGGGTAATATCGTCTCCCATGGCTGTCAGCGAACTGACAAGCTCCGGGGAATGTGCCCTGCGTTCGCCGTAGTCCTTGGCATCAAAGATGGCCGTCGCAGATTCGCCGAGTGTTGGCAGGCGACCTCGAATACCAGGATCGGCGTAACGCGTCAGGTAATCGGGCAGCTCCATAAGGTGGCTGTCAGCGTCGAAGATGATGCGTTCTCCGGCATAGGTCATGATGATGGTCTCCAGGTTCCTGCGTTGGTCAGGATACTCTCAATGTCTGCATATTGTGATTGTGTGCCGCTAATGCCCATCTCTCGCATCTCATCGTTTGGCAGAGTGAGAGGGTGTTGGCCACGAGCGGCATTGTTGACGTCGGCCCCTGCGGCAATCAGCTGTTTAAGGACGGGCACTTGTGTATAGATGATCGCGTATTTGAGAGGAGTCGCACCCGTGTCCCAGCAGACCTGTTCCAGGTCGGCACCCTGTCACAGTAACGTTGCGACGACGTGTGACACCCACTGCGATGGACAGGGGTGGTGTGATGACATCATCCAAGCCATTGACCAGTTCAGAGTGTTGGGACAGCAGCGTTTCGACAGCCTGGATGTCCTCAGAGCGAATGGCATAGTCCAATTGGTCCTCGAGGTTCATGTCATGACACCGGTTTCTGCCAACCATTCAAGTAGGTGATTTCATGGGCCGGTCTTCGTTTTGAAGGCGAAAAGCGATCACCGGTATAGAACGCTGCGGGCAACAACGCGATCTGTGTCACGGTGTCGGGCAATCCGAGCAGTTCTCGCGCGCGTTGCTCCTCGTACAAGTGCAGCGTGGTCCAGGCTGTGCCGATACCACGCGATCTCAGTGCCATCTGCAGGCTCCACACGCCTGGAGTGACGGACCCCCAGAATGTGGCCTGTCCGAAGATGGTGTTGTCCGGTCGACCCATCCGTATCGGAATGATCATCATGGGCACCTCATGCAGGTGTTTCAGCAGATAGACGGAGGACTCCACGACCCGGGTCTGTATCGGATCTGCTACACCGGCCGTCACCTGTTCGACACCGGCGTTCAGATAGTCCGTGCCCTTGGCACGGTAACACTCGGCCAACCCTTGCTTGATGTCAGGGTCATCCGCGAGCAACCAGCGATTGACCTGAATGTTGCCACCGATGGGTGCCCTTGAAGCCACGTCAATACACTCTAGGACAGTATTATGCGGTACCGCTCGACTGAGATCGAGCCGTTTGCGGACCTGTTTGGTGGTCATCATCAGGCGATCTGTTTGATCAAAATCGAAATCGGTCATGGTATCTCTCCGGCACGGTCTGTCTGCAGCATACCGCAGTTGACATTCCGGACGTGCACCGGTTGCATAGAGCCTCGCTTTTTAATGAGTAACGACGATGAGTGCGTTGCCAGACCTGGCACAGATCGATGATGCAACGTTGGCTGCCGTGATCGCTGAGGCCAGCATACCGACGCTGATGAACACGCTGGTTCATCTGACCGGGGATCCAGCGATCATTCGAGGAGGCATCAAGGTTTCCCCCAATGTCTTTGCTGATAACCACGGTGGGATCAGCCCGGAGGATCAACAGCATATTCGTGATCAGGCACTGCCTCTGATCAAGGCCTTCAGGGATGGAGGCGGTGTACCGGCCTCACTGGACGAGGATGTCATCCGCGAGATGATTCAATTTATGACCGGCATGCAGATGCAGCCGGAGTACGTGGATTTTTTGAAGAGTGAGTTGTCTCTGGACGACGGGCCCGCGTTTGAGCAACCGGCACTGGAAGCCATCAGTCCAGATCGGTTGAAGGACTTTTCCGTGATCGTGATTGGTGCGGGTATGTCAGGCATTCTGACGGCGATCAAGCTCAAGGAAGCCGGTATTGCCTACACGGTGATTGAGAAGAACCCGGACGTAGGAGGCACCTGGTTCCAGAATACCTATCCCGGATGTCGCGTAGACAGTCCAAACCACACCTATTCTTATTCGTTTGCACCACGTGACTGGCCGAACTACTACTCGCCACAGCCAGTGTTGCTGGAGTATTTCCAGTCTGTTGCGAAAGATCACGATATTCGTGGGGATATTCAGTTCAACACGGAAGTCGAACGCGCTGAATATGATTCAGAGGAAAAACGATGGCGAGTGACGGTTCATCGTGACGATGGATCAACAGAGTTATTGACGGCAAATGCTGTGGTGTCGGCGGTGGGTCAGCTCAATCGCCCACACTATCCGGAGATCAATGGCATTGGCTCCTTCGAGGGGCCCGCGTTTCACTCTGGTGAATGGGAACATGAGCACGATCTGACCGGAAAACGCGTGATAGTGATCGGCACCGGTGCCAGCGCGTTTCAGTTCACGCCCATTGTTGCCGAACAGGCTGATAGCGTGACCATCTTCCAGCGTACACCACCCTGGGTGGCGCCGAGAGCCGAGTACCATGACGAAATCCCGGAAGGTGAGCACTGGTTACTCAGTCACCTGCTGTTCTACGATGTGTGGTTCCGCTTCTTTCAGTTCTGGCGCACCTCGGAAGGCGTGTTGGCGTCAGCAACCAGGGATGAGGCCTGGAATGAATCCGGTTCCATCAGTCAGGCAAACCACATGTTGCGTGAATTACTGACCGAGAACGCCCGTCGAATCGTCGGCGATGAAGATGCGCTGTTTAGCAAGGTTGTTCCGGGTTACCCACCGGCGGGAAAGCGTATGCTGGTAGATAACGGCACCTGGTACCGTTCGCTCCTGCGAGACAACGTCGAGGTGGTCACGGATCCGATTACGAAGATCACCAAAACGGGTGTGGTGACAGAGAGTGGCCGTGAGTTTGAGGGTGACGTACTGATCTATGGGACCGGGTTCCAGGCCAGCAATTTCATGTCCCCAATGCAGATCGTCGGTCGTGATGGCGTTGAAATCCACGAGCGATGGAATGGTGAGCCGCGCGCCTACATGGGTATGGCGTATCCGTATTATCCCAATTTCTTTTCCATCTATGGGCCGAATACGAACCTGGTGGTCAATGGCAGCATCATCTTCTTTTCTGAGTGTCAGGTCCGATACATCCTCGGTTGTATCGCGCAGGTATTGACCGACGACCATCGTTCGATTGAACCGACGCTCGAAGCCTTTGAGGCGCATAATGAACGCATTGACCAGGGCAACCTGCAGATGGCGTGGGGCGCGCCGCATGTTCGTAGCTGGTACAAGAACGCGAGTGGTCGCGTCACGCAGAACTGGCCGTTTTCACTCCGTGAATTCTGGGAGCTAACCCAGGCGCCGGATCCACAGCATTTTGTAATCGAGTAACAGGTTCTATCGGGGGGACTAGATGGCGGACGATATTGTTGATGTGTTGATTATCGGTGCGGGGGCATCGGCCGCCGCCTTTGCCTGGAGCATGGCGGATACCCGTATGCGTATCCTGTGCCTGGAGCAGGGCGACTGGATGAACCCGGCCGAGTATCCCAGTACCACAAAACACTGGCAGACCCGGCGACAGGTTGCCTATAACCAGAGCCCCAATGTTCGTCAGCGGGATACGGACTACCCGATCAACGAGGACGAGTCCGCAGTTTCAGTTGCGAACTTCAACGGCGTTGGCGGTGGCACCATCCTGTATTCGGCGCACTTTCCGAGGTTCAAACCCTCCGACTTTCGTGTGAAATCACTGGATGGTTTGGCGGATGACTGGCCCCTGACTTACCAGGATCTCGATCCGTTTTTTGCGCAGAACGACAAGAATATGGGCGTCTCCGGTTTGCCTGGAGACCCGATGATTCCTTACCACGATATGCCGCTGCACCACATTCCCATCGGCAAGATGGGAGATGCTATGGGCCGTGGTTTCAACAAACTGGGCTGGCACTGGTGGCCATCCGATGCCGCGATCATTTCCGAGGACTACGAAGGTCGGGAGAAGTGCGCCAACCTTGGGCCCTGCAATTCAGGGTGTGCCAAGGGCGCCAAGAGTAGTGTCGATATTGCGTATTGGCCCCTGAACCAGCGGTTGGGCGTCGAACTCAAGACCCGTTGCCGGGTGCGCGAGATCACCGTTGATGAAAACGATATGGCGACGGGGGCGATCTATTTTGACGAGAATGGTGTTGAACACCATCAACGTGCAGAGATGGTGGTCATGGCCTGTAACGGCGTGGGTACGCCACGACTATTGCTGAACTCAACATCAAAAAATTTCCCTGATGGGTTAGCGAACCGGTCCGGCCTTGTCGGCAAGAACCTGATGTTTCATCCCTGGGGGATGGTGGAAGGGTTTATCGACGAGGACATGATGTCGCACCTGGGGCCGCAGGGAACTTGTCTGCTCAGCCAGGAGTTCTATGAGACCGATACGGCGCGGGACTTTGTCCGCGGGTATACACTTCAGGTGACACGAGGCATGGCACCCGTTGCTGTTGCGACCAATGGCACGTTGGGAGGGGATATTCCGTGGGGGAAAGAACACCACGAGGCATTCAGGCGTTATTACGGAAACTCGGTGCTGGTTGGCATCTGTTGTGAAGATCTGCCTGAAGAAGTGAACCACGTGACCCTGGACCCGGAGCTCAAGGATTCGAACGGAATACCGGCTCCCAAACTGAACTATCGTCTCAGCGAGAACAGTGAACGCATGATGTCCCATGGCCTGGCGCGGGCGACGGAAGCGCTGGAGGCAGCGGGAGCGTTCAAAATCAGTCCCTACGGCCAGGTCAGGCACACCGGCTGGCACCTGATGGGCACGGCTCGCATGGGTGACGATCCACAGAAGTCGGTCGTAAATGGCTGGGGCCGCAGCCATGATGTGAAAAACCTGTTTGTGATCGATGGCAGTATCTTTGTGACCTCAGGTGCAGTGAATCCGACAACCACAATTCAGGCACTGTCGCTCTATATTGCGGACCAGATCAAAAGCAACCTTGCTAACCTGTTTGACTGAGGGGCTAAGAAATGGCGAATATGATTACCAGTGACAACTTCCTGTCGGAGGTCCAGGCCAGGAGTCTTCCAGCGCTGCTCAACTGTATTATCCCCCGCGATGATGATCGCGGGATGCCTGGTGCAGGTGAACTAGATTTTATCGGGTATGTGAATGAATTTGCGCCAGAGGCGATCGAGCGTATCCGGGCGGAGTTGGATGAACTGAATGCGGCAGCAACCGATGAAGCTGGTGCGATCTTTGGTGACCTTTCCGATGCGGATCAGGCGACAGTGATTGAAAAGCTCAGGCATCGGAAAGTTCGGTTTGGTCAGTCGATTGTCGTGCAGACCATGGCCTGTTATTACCAGGATGACCTGGTGACGGCGGCGCTTGGTGAGCAGTCGCCACCGTTTCCGGACGGTAATACCGTGCATCCCGGCGATCTGTCACTATTGGACCCGGTCAAGGCAGGTGAGCGGCGATACCGAGAGGTCTGATTGGTCACCCGTCCCCCAGAGACGAAAAAGAGAAACAGACACATACACATAAACAAGAACAAATCAGGAAGGAACAAGGTAGAGCAATGACAATAACGCTGGCCCTGTTGGGCGGGGGTAAAGGTGGTGAAGTACGCGTTGCTGCGCTGCAAAAGATTGCGGCGGATAATGGACTGGTCGGTATTCGTCTGGTGGATCCGCGCCAGGATGCAGCGCAGGTCTCTGCAGATTGTGCGGGTGCGGAAATACTGGTCGCGCCGAATATTCCGTCTACCAATGAGATCGCAAGCAAAATTCCTGGTCTGAAATTGTTGCAGACATTCAGCGCGGGAACGGACCAGCTGGACAAGGCTCTGTTGCTGAATCACGGCGTGGTTGTTGCAAACAATGGTGGGGCCAATGCGGTGTGTGTCGCGGAGCACGCCATCTGGTTGATGCTCACGATCAACCACAAATTTGATCAGATGATTGAAAGCGTCCGAGCGGGCAAATGGCAGGAAGGCGTGACCGGTCCCTTGAGCGAATTCACGACGATGGTCGACAAGCGCGTGGGTATCATCGGATTAGGCCGCATTGGTTCCCGCGTTGCCAAACGGCTGCAGGGTTGGGAGTGTGAGGTGGTCTACTACGATGAGATCGAGTTCGACGCCGACTATGAACAGGCTGCCGGAGCACGACGTGTCTCGATGCAGGAAGTCATCGAAACCTCTGACTACGTCTCACTGCACGTACCGCTGGACCGAGCGACGCATCACCTCTATGGCGCCGATCAGTTTCGAGCAATGAAGAACACGGCGGTGTTGATCAATACCTGTCGCGGTCCGGTCGTGGATGAAGCGGCACTGACAGAGGCGCTACGTAACAATGAAATCTGGGGTGCGGGCCTCGATGTGACGGAAGTTGAGCCCACGCCTCCCGACAACCCGCTGATAACCATGCCCAACGTGGTGATTACGCCGCATACCGGCGCGCGTGTGATTCAGTCCGAGTGGAATGCAGATCGTAACGCTATCCAAAACGCCGAGCGTGTGGCGAATGGAGAGACACCGAACTGGATTGTCGACCCCGTGTGATTGAACCTGAAGCCTTCTAGTTGGTGAATGCTAAAACCGGCCATGGATGGCCGGACCGCCAGGCCATGAAGGTGGTCTGGTCGCGAGCATCTCATTCTGGGAAGGAGGGCTTGCGACCAGTGAAAGGCGGTCCGCCGCAGCGGCAGGAAAGCACTTTCGCAACGAGTGTGTTACACCGGTTCGGCAATCACCTCGTTTTCAATCACGCCGAGTTTGTCGATCTCGATACGCACCTTATCGCCGGGTACCAGCCACGCAGGGGGCTTCATTGCACTGGCGACACCGCTCGGGGTCCCGGTTGGAATCACGGTACCTGGCAGTAGCGTAAATGCTGTGGTGATGAACTCGATGATCTCAAAGCAGTTGAAGATCAGGTCACTGGTGCTGCTGTCCTGACGCAGATCGCCGTTCACCCACGTCTTCAATCCAAGTGCGTGTGGATCACCCACTTCGTCCTTGGTGACGATTGCCGGACCCATCGGTCCGTGAGTATCCCAGGACTTGCCCATGGTGAATGATGCGGGCGCTCCGCGTGCCTGCCAGTCGCGGACGCTCACGTCGTTGAC
>CENZ01084655.1_pt1 | contig 47171 bp, 42 predicted proteins | sample 361341 | NCBI WGS metagenome assembly CENZ01 (sample SAMEA2619782, study PRJEB7988) | marine metagenome | biome: marine biome (ENVO:00000447); feature: deep chlorophyll maximum layer (ENVO:xxxxxxxx); material: "saline water (ENVO:00002010), including plankton (ENVO:xxxxxxxx)" | depth 50 m
CCTCGCCACGCACCCGCGGCGGGGGTGGGCCGGGTGGGCCTATTCAAGTCCTTAACACACGCCGCATCGGTGGCGCTGCGGATTATGAGGTGCCTGATGGCATCACGGTTGTGCCAACTGATTTGAGTCAGCCCACTGACCTGTTGGGCGCAATGAAATTGGCCGGACAAAGCGGCAATCTTCGCTATGGTGCGTTGATTGCGTCGGAAGATGATTCGCAGATCGAAGGCACCCTGGACGATGGCACTGTTGTTGGTGTGCAGGCCACCGGACGAGACTTCCTGGTGGGCAGACTGCTCTATGAAAATACCGGGGGAGGCGGTCGCCGTCAGATTGGCTGGATGGGCACGATGCTGGATCACCCGGAAGAAGAGGCAAGCGTCAATGGCGTGGATGTGCATTATTTTTCTGCGGACAACCGTTGGGTAGTGGATACCCAGTTTCTCCATAGTGACAATCAAGGTGTAGAGGGAACAGGGTTTACCGGGGATGTCGGATTTAGACCGCGTCGAGGGGTGCAGCACACTTTGCGCGCTACCTATTTCGACGACACGTTTAATATGAATCAAATGGGCTTTCTTTCCCGCAACGATCAAGCCAATCTGGACTATACATTCTTACTCACTGAGTCTGATGTGCCCGGTGTCAGACAGCGCACCACTAGCGTTTTTCTCGTTAATCAATTCAATACCGATGGTCTTCCGGTCAGAAATGGCTATTTCCTTAGCAGGGGTTATCAGTTTAACAACTTTGACTCTGTGGATTTCAGGTTTCAGTTCTTCCCTGAACGCGTTGATGATCGCCTCGGACGTGGCACGGGTGATTGGAATGTGCCGGATCGATTTGGATTTGAGGCGAATTACAAATCCAATGTGTCGGAACCCTTCGCCTGGGGCCTGGGTTTCAGTCTTGGCAATGAGGATCTGGGACCTGCGGTGACTGCAGGGGAAGGGGTTATTACCCTGCGTCCCAATGACCGTTTTTCAGTTGATCTGCAGCTGCGTTATGAAGATCGAGAAGCGCTGCTGGTGCATCGCGGCAACGGCGACTACACCAGTTTCGAATCCCATGCCTGGACACCGCGACTGGAAGTGAACTACTTCATCACCGCACGACAACGCTTAAGATTTACCACGCAGTGGACAGGGCTCAAGGCCTTCGAAGACAAGTTTTATACGGTTAATCCCAATGTGCGTGAGTATCTGCACGAAGTGCCGAATCCGGATGCTGAGCCAGACGATTTCGTTATCAGCAAAATGACATTCCAGGCTCGCTACCGCTGGGAAATCGCGCCGCTGTCCGATCTGTTTGTTGTCTATACCCGTGGTGCTAATTTGCCGCGCAATAGCTTTTTCACATTCCAGGATTTGTTCGAGCAATCCTGGAACAACCGCATCGTGGAGCAGGTTGCGATTAAGCTGCGGTATCGGTTTGGGAGTTGATCTACAGTAAGATAGTCAGAGGGCACCAGGATCAATGGTGAAATCACTTATTCCGCCCTGGTTCCGTAGTCAATATCAATCAGTTGTAATAACGACAACAGCCCAACCCGAAGATGGATGTGCTTGCTACCGTCGTAGTATTGACGAGCAACAAAAAACCCGCACCGTCTCCAATGCGGGTTTCCAAGATGGTAGCTATGGGTGGACTTGAACCACCGACCCCAGCATTATGAATGCTGTGCTCTAACCAGCTGAGCTACATAGCCAAAATTTTTACTGCGGCTTCCGATGGCACGCGATCTGAAAATTTAATTTCCATCTCACGCACCCTCGAAACCCTAGCTACAAAATTTTACATCATTCAAGACTTAGCGAGTGCCCCAAAAGGCCGCGAATTTTGGCTATTTGGGGCGAAAAAGTCAAGATTTCCGCTAGTCGATGACGACGTTGCGGACTACGGCGTAATAATCGCCCACAGCGCGGCGGAAGGCGGCTTCGCCGACCTGTTCATCGTTGCCGTGAACGCCGGTGTGTTCGCCGCTGTCGGTGATCAGGGGGTTAAAGCCGTAGCTGACAATCCCCAAATCCCGGGTGAAGTGGCTGTCGGTGAAACCGGTGCTGACGCTGGGCAGCACGCGGGAACCGGGGTGCAGTTCCTGGGTCACTGATTCGATGGCCCGGAACAGGCGGGTGTTGGTTTCCGAGATGGCGGGGGTGAAGGCCATGATGGTCTCTATCTCCACGCCAGTGAAGCCGATCAGCTCGTCCAGCTCGCTGATGAATTGCTCGGAGGGCTTGTCCGGCAGGATGCGGCAGTCCAGCTCGGCCCAGGCCGTGGGGGGGATCACATTGATCTTGGTGGAACCGCTCATGCGGGTCATGGAGCAGGTGTCCCGGATCAGGGAGTTATGGCCGGGGCGTGCTGCATGCAGCTTGGCCACGAAGGCCGGGTCCGCGATAGCTTCTTGAATATTGGCGTAGGAACCCGCCCATTCCTCGGTCATGTCTGCCGACAGGGCACCGAAGTATTCATCTACCGGACCGATGACGCGGGGCGGGAAGGGGTTTTCCAGCAGGGTATTCAGGGCCTGCACAATACGAGTGACGGCGCTGGTGGTTCTGGGCGATGAGCCGTGTCCCGGGGTGTCGATGGCGTTGAGGCGCAGCCATACCGGCACCTTCTGGGTGACTTCCACACCAAATACCACATCGCCTTCTTCGCTGCGGCTGCCGCCGCCGCCTTCGTTGAGCAGAATGCCGATGTCCTCGAAAATCTCCGGGCGGTTCTCGATCAGCCAACCCACACCAAAGAAGCCGCCGGCTTCTTCATCGGCTGTAGCCAGAAACACCACGTCCCGGTTCAGCTCGACACCAGAGCGGTGCAAGGCGAGAAAAGTAGCGAGCTGCAGGGTGCCTAACCCCTTCATGTCGCGAGCGCCGCGGCCCAGGATAAAGCCGTCGCGAATGGCGCCGGACAGCACGGGGATCGTCCAGAATTCTTCGTTGGCGGGCACCACGTCGGAGTGCTGCAGCAGGATCAGGCCGGGTTCGTCGCCACCTTCCAGTCTTGCCCAGAGGTTACCCCGTCCGGGAGCGCTCTCCGCGGTTTCATACGCGATACCTTCAGCCTCGAAGATGGCCGCCAGGAAATCCACGGCGCGGGTCTCGTTGCCGGGTGGATTGATGGTGTCAATCTGTATGTATTGCTGCAGCCAGCTGACTGCTTCGTCTTCCAGTGACTGGCCGTGAACACCGGCTGTCAAACCAAGCACTAACACAGTGCATATAACCTTGATCAATTTCACGTTGGCCTCCTGGTTGTTGCGGCGAGTTTCGCTGCAAGCACTTAATATCTATGGGTTATTTTAAACGTTGAACCGGAAATGAATAACATCGCCATCGGCGACGATATAGTCCTTGCCTTCCAGGCGCCATTTACCTGCATCTTTCGCACCATTCTCTCCGCCGTTGTCCACGTAGTCAGCATAACCGACAATCTCTGCGCGGATAAATCCTTTCTCGAAATCGGTGTGGATCACCCCCGCTGCCTCTGGTGCCGTGGCACCTTCCTTTACAGTCCAGGCCCGCACTTCCTTGGGGCCGGCGGTGAAGTAGGTCTGCAGGCCCAGTACTTTGTAGCCGGCGCGAATCACGCGGTCCAGGCCCGGTTCCTCCATGCCCAGATCCTGCAGAAACTCGGTCTTCTCTTCCGCGTCCAGCTCGGCGATTTCTGCTTCCAGCTTGTTGCAGATTGCCACCAGCTCGGCGCCTTCAGATTCTGCAATCTTTTTGACTGTATCGAGGTGAGGATTATCGCTGAAACCCTCTTCATCCACGTTGGCAATATACATAACCGGCTTGATGGTAAGCAGGTGCAGGTTTTTCAAGTCCGCAAGTTCTTCTTTGTAGAGGCCCAGGGTGCGCACCGGCTCCGCAGTATCCAGTTGCGCCTTGACCTTTTCTAACAGTGCTACCTGGCGCTGTGCGTCTTTGTCGCCGCTCTTGGCGACCCGGCTCACGCGGTCCAGGCTCTTCTCGACAGACTCCAGGTCCGCCAGGGCTAGCTCGGTGTTGATAGTCTCGATGTCCGCAGCAGGGTCGATGGAGTTTGACACGTGGGTGACGTTCTCATCCTCGAAACAACGCACCACGTGGGCAATGGCGTCACACTCGCGGATATTGGCCAGAAACTGGTTGCCCAGCCCCTCACCCTTGGAGGCGCCGGCCACCAGCCCTGCGATGTCGGTAAACTCTACAGTGGTGGGAATTACCTTCTCTGGGTTTACTAATTCTGCCAGCTTATCCAGGCGCGTATCGGGGATAGAGACGATGCCGGAGTTGGGCTCGATGGTGCAGAAGGGAAAGTTCTCGGCCGCAATACCGGCCTCGGTAAGGGCATTGAAAAGGGTGGATTTGCCTACGTTGGGCAGTCCGACGATTCCACATTTAACTGACATGTTTGCTTAATCCTTAACAGGGTAAGTTTGGTTCTGACCTGAATTTTTAGTCATGAAGTATGCAGGCGCAGCATGGCTTCTTCCCAGTTGCCGTGAACAGCCTGGGGCATCACCCGAATCGCGTCTTCGATACTAGACATGATGATATCAGCCTCGGAACGCGAGGGCGGGCTGAGCACATAGTTGGCCACCATGGATTTATGACCAGGGTGACCCACACCAATTCGCAGGCGATAAAAGTCTTTTTTGCCGCCAAGCGCACTGATGATGTCGCGGATTCCGTTGTGGCCGCCATGACCACCGCCTGCCTTGAGGCGAGTCACGCCGACTTCGAAATCGATCTCGTCGTAAGCCACCAGCATGTTCTGGGGCTCGATTTTGTAGAACTTGCACAGGGCCGCCACGGACTTGCCGCTGTTGTTCATGAAGGTGGTGGGAAACAGGAGTTTGATATCCTGGCCATCGATGTTGATGGAGGCGAATTCGCCAAAGAATTTATTCTCCGCGCGCAGGGTAGTCCCATAGCTCTTACACAGATGGTGGAGGAAAATCACGCCGGCATTGTGGCGGTCGGTATCGTGCTTGGGGCCTGGATTTCCCAGGCCCACAATCACTTTGAGGGAGTCGCCCGGCATAGTCTCTTACCTGGCTGTTGGGCGGAGATTAACTGTCTCCGTCGTCACCAGCATCGTCGCCGGCCGCTGTGTTGTCGGCTGCTTCAGGTGCAGCATCGTCGACATCTTCGTCACTACCGCGGGGTGCGACAACCTGGGCTACAGAAAGGTCACTGTCTTCACCATGGGAAAGTGCAACACTGCTAACGCCTTCAGGCAGGGTGATATCTGACAGGTGAACGGTGGTGCCCAAATCAACTTCAAGCATATCCACTTCAATATATTCTGGCAGGTTGCTAGGCAGACAAGATACTTCAATCTCGTTGAGCGTCTTGCGAATGCTACCGCCGCCGATCTTGACGCCGACACACTTTTCTTCGTTGATGAAGTGCAGAGGGACCTTCACGTTAATCGCCTGCTTCTCATCGATGCGCAGGAAGTCCGCGTGCAGGATGAATGGCTTGGCAGGGTGACGCTGAAGCGCTTTGATAACCGCCTTCTCTTTTTTCTTACCGATGTTCAGGGTAATGATGTGAGAGAAGAAAGCTTCGTTTTCGGTAGCGTGAAAAATGTCATCATGAGCAATGCTCAGTGACATGGGTTCTTCTTTGCCACCATAAAGGATGGCTGGGATTTGGTTGTCCAGACGACGCAGGCGGCGGCTCGCACCTTTCCCTTTGTCCTCTCGAACTGAGCAGTTAAGCTCGAATTGGTCTGCAGACATGTTAAGTCTCCTTGATCTTGAAAAGTCTTCGGAATACTTGCGACCAGTTTTCCGAAGCGTTAAAAAAAGGACAGCGTGCTCAAGACCCTTGCAAAACTTAAGTTAAACCTAAGTTAAAACAGAGCTAGCCCTGCGCTATCCCATTGTCTTCAGCGATGTTTGAAAAGCCTGACTCGCGTCAGGTGTTATCAAACATGGCGCTGATAGATTCTTCATTGCTGACCCGTCGAATCGATTCAGCCAGCAGCTTTGCCATGGACAGCTGACGAATGCGACTGCAATGCTTGGCAGCATCCGACAGCGGTATGGTGTCGGTTACCACCAGGGAATCCAGTGCGGATCCTTCTATATTCTCGATTGCAGGCCCACTCAAAATCGGGTGGGTTGCATAAGCCATGACGCGCTTGGCACCATGATCCTTCAATGCTTCTGCGGCCTTGCACAGGGTGCCCGCGGTATCGACCATGTCGTCCACGATAAGGCAGCTTCTGTCTTCTACGTCACCGATGATGTGCATGACCTGCGCTTCATTGGCGGTGGGTCGGCGTTTGTCGATGATCGCCAGGTCCACATTTAGCTGTTTCGCTACTGCGCGAGCTCGAACCACACCGCCCACGTCCGGTGAGACCACCAGCAGGTTTTCGTAATTCTGGCGCACGATGTCCTCGGTCAGTACCGGTGAGCCATAGACGTTGTCCACCGGGATGCTGAAGAAACCCTGTATCTGTTCGGCATGCAGATCGACAGTCAGTACGCGATTCACGCCGACGGCGCTGATCATGTCAGCCACAACCTTGGCTGAAATCGCCACTCTGGCTGATCGAACTCTACGATCCTGGCGCGCGTAACCGTAATAAGGAACCACCGCAGTGATGCGATTGGCGGAAGCCCGGTGTAAGGCATCTGCCATTAACAGCAATTCCATGATGCTGTCATTGGTAGGAGCGCAGGTCGGTTGAATGATAAAAACGTCTTTGCCGCGAACGTTTTCATTAAGCTCAACGGAAACTTCGCCATCGCTAAACTTGGAGATGCTGGCGCGACCCAGAGGCACCCCGATGTTTCTGGCGATGTCCGCCGCGAGATCGCGGTTCGCATTGCCCGTAAAAACCATTAAGTTGGTTGCCACGCCGCTGTCCTGTCTGTCATTTTATTGTTTTGTTGGTTCGATATTCGGTCGCTAAAAGCGATAAAAGGGGTCAGAGTAAATTTTCTCTCACTGCCTGCACTCCTGGCTTCGGCCGTGAAAATTTACTCTGACCCCCCAAAGTTTTGTCGCTAACAAGGTTGCTTAGCTTCAAATTTGGCTGGGGTGGCTGGATTCGAACCAACGCATGCAAGGATCAAAACCTTGTGCCTTACCACTTGGCGACACCCCAAGAAATCAGTACTACGCTATAAGTCCTATTTTAGGTTGCGTCCCGGCTGGGTTCCAGTGAATTTACGCCTTGAGCAACAAATCCACGCCAACAATCGGGTAACGCCGACAGCGCTGCTCTGGCTGGTTCCTCCCCAGGAAAGTCGGCGAATACGCTGGCACCGGTTCCGGTCATCCTGGCGGGCCCATATTTGGACAGCCAGTTCAGCGCTTTATCGACTTCAGGATAGAGGTTTCGGGTCACTGACTCGCAGTCGTTTCGGGACCCCCCCGCCAGAAAGTCGGCCATTTTGATGGCTCGAGTGTTCCGTGTCAAATTTTCATGGCCAAATATTCGGGCGGTGGAAACCAGACAATTTGGGGTGATCACGAGATACCAGCGGGTTGGCAATTTCACCGGCTCCAGCTTCTCTCCCACGCCTTCCCCCCATGCCGATCTGCCCCCAATAAAGACCGGGACATCGGCGCCAAGCTGCAGCCCAAGCGCCTGCAGTTCCTGACGCGTGAGACCCAGCTCCCAGAGCTGGTTAAGTGCTAGCAGGGTGGTGGCGGCGTCGCTGCTGCCGCCGCCAAGTCCGCCACCCATAGGCAGCTGCTTTTCCAGCTGGATTTCGGCCCCTAGCTGAGGATTGCCGACATGATCACGCAGTAAGCGCGCCGCCTCTAAAATGAGATTGTCCGCCAGTGGTACGAGCTGACCCGTGCTGTTGGCGATGAGGTGGAGCTGCAGTTCACCCCGGGGTGTCACGGCAAAGCGGAGGGTATCGCCGACGTCCAGCAGTTGAAACAGGGTTTGCAACTCATGGTAACCGTCTTCTCTGCGGCCCATTATATGCAGGAAAAGGTTTAGTTTTGCCGGGGCGAGCCAGGCGTTTGCCCTTACCTGCATTACAGTGATTCCAGCGCTGGGGCCAGGGTCCAGTTCAGACCCACGAAGCGCAGGCGTACATCATCACGGGGCCGCGTGACCTCGACCCGGCGAGGCAGGGCGATACCGTCATAGTCCCGTGGATCGGTGTAGCTCACGGTCCAGCCATCCTGGCTTAAGCCCGTGAGCTGGTTCAGATCATTGAAGGTCAGGTCGGCCCTTGAATTGGGCGCAGGCAAGCCCTTGATCCAGTATTCTAGGTAGGAGACCGGCAGCTCGTAGCCGAGCTGTTGCAGGATCAGGTCCTCAGGCGTCCTGGCGCTGAGCAAATTGCCGTCTTGCTCCATGGTCACTCGGCCTGGACGACCCTCGATGCGGGTATTGCCAGCATTGAAGGTACCCCACAAACGAATTTTATAGTTGCGCTCATCCTGCTGCCACTGGATGCGGGGCGTATAGGATTCATTGTCATAGCGCACGTTGACGCGACCACGCAATTGCCACTGCGCTAACGCGTCCAGCTGCTGCTGGTGCTGGGACCAAACGCTGTTCTCAACAGCGGGCGGCGCGATGCTACTGCAGGCGTGAAGGATAAGTCCCAGACATAGCGCCAGGATCGCGCTGGGAGAGAAAACAGGCTTGAGCCTGTGCATGGTTACACAGGAGAAAGGAAACCGAGCCGGTTGCACCGAACTCATAGCTCGACTTGCAGTCTCTCTACGACTTCCTGAATCAATTCGCTGTCGGGCTGGTTTTCCAGTGCCCCGCGCCAGACTTCTTTAGCCTGTTCTTCGCGGCCCATCATCCACATGACTTCTCCTACGTGGGAAGCCACTTCAGGATCGGGAAACAGCACATAGGCACGCTGCAGGTTTGCCAGGGCCTCTTCATACCTGCCCAGCTTATATTGTGCCCATCCCAGACTATCTATGATGGCTGGATCGTCCGGCGATATCGCAATGGCTTGTTCGATGAGGTCCAGTGCCTCTGCATGGCGGTCAGTCTGATCCGCCAGCATATAGCCCAGGTGATTCAGGGCGCGGGAATCTTCGGGTTGCATCAGGATGATCTGGCGCAAGTCCTGCTCGGACCCTGCCCGGTCTCCGACATTGTCGTAGAACAATACCCTGGCAAACAGCAGGTCGGTTTCATTCGGATACTTGTTAAGGGCAGTGTCCAGCAAGCTCTTGGCTTCCAGGGTGTAGCCATTCTGAATCAGGACACCGGATTCGATGGTGTTAAAGAGAATTTCAAGCCGGGGCTGACCGCGGGAGAGCTGGTTGAGATGGGCGTGGGCCGATTCCAGGTTGCCCGACTGCACAGCAAGGCGAGTGGCCTGCTGCTGTGCGGCGAGGAAATTCTGGGTGCCGATTCGCACTTCACGATAGGCGGCGATGGCGGCGTCGAATTCTTCCCGTTGCTCATGGATATAGCCCAGATAGTATCTGGCTTCGTCAGCGCGCTGGTCTATTCTGGCAAGCTGGGTAAAGCGCTCAATAGCCCGATCATAGTTTTCCAATTCCATGTCCAGCAGCGCCATGGAGAACAGGGTTTCCCAATCCTGAGGGTCCAGCTCCATCAAGGCGGCGAACTGAGCCTGCGCCGCTTCATATTGCTCGTTTTGTATCAGCAGCTGGGAATAGCCAAGTCTCAGGTTCTTGTCGTCTTCGAATTCCCTGACACCGCTGCGCATGACGCGAATGGCCTGATCTGCATCGCCAGCGCTTTGCAGAATCTGCGCCTTCAGCATCACCAGCCTGGGGCTGAGGTTAACCAGTTGGATCAGCAGCTGAAACTCTAGCAGGGCTTCCTGATATTCGCCGTTTTGAGCCAGAAGCTGGACCAGGGTCAATCGGATAGACTGCTGGTCTGAGAATTCACGGGTGAGCTGACGCAGATTGTCGATCAGCACGGCTCGGGTGCGAGGGTCTAACTGACCGGTGCGAGCTGCCAAGGCCGAGAAGTCTATTTCTCCACCCAGCTCAATCACCCGTGCCATGTGGGAAAGGGCCTGCTGGTAGTTACCGGTTTCGAGAAACTGGAAACTCAGCATGAGATGGGGCTGGGAATCGGTGGGATCAATCTCGCTCCAAAGCAAACCCAACTGGAGCATGGCATTCATGTCATTGTTAGCCGAAGCAAACTGCACAGCGCGGCGGATAATGCCCAGGTCTCTGGTTTCCAGGGCCAAATCGAAGTAGCTGTCGCCGGCTTCGTCTACTACCCCGCGCTGCGCGCCCAGTTCACTGATAATGGCCTGGTACAGCTGCTCTTCGGTGAAGTTTCCGTATTCCGTCTCGACTTCCGGCTCGGGAGACGCAGGTTCAGCAGTGCTGACCAGCTCCGCCTCAGCAGCAGTCTCTGTCGCGGCGGGCGGTTGGGTGGTGGCGCAGGCACCAAGCAAGGTGGCAATGCATGTGAGGGTCAGCGCGAAACTGGTGATCTTGATAGACATAAGTAAAGTATTAAGAATCTGAAGCTATTGTACCAGCAAGTCGCCAACCCATGTGACATCCCATCTGACGTTTTATCTGACACTCGGGCGGCAGGGCAAGCAGGCAATGGGGTATACAGAGGTTCATACGCAAAGTCAGACCTTTGTATCACTGGATTTGTTCCCGGTATCCGGCTAGATCGCTGATATTTAGGCAGTTCCCCCTGTTTTCGGTGCATCTAATGAGCATGGCAACCGGAATTTTAGTAAGATATGCGACCGTTTACCTGGGCCTTTATGGGCCTCCTTGAGATCAATCGGTTCTAGAAGCTCTATGGCGCTCCTGTTAGTGGGCATCAACCACACCACTGCCTCCATCGACCTGCGCGAGAAAGTTGCATTTCCGCCAGAGATCATCAGTGCTGCGCTGCGCTCGCTGGTGGCGTTGGAACCTGTTGCCGAAGCGGTGATCGTTTCGACCTGCAACCGCACCGAGATTTACCTGGACTATGGGGACAGCACGCCGGCGCCTCAGTCAGACTTGGAGGCCAACCGAAAACTGGTAGACCGGGCCAATGTGGTTATTGACTGGCTCTCCAGCTACCACGCATTGGATAGGCAGCAGCTGCAGGACTGCAGCTATTTTTACGAGAGTGAAGATGTCATTCGGCATCTGATGAAAGTGAGCTGTGGACTGGATTCCATGATTCTGGGTGAGCCGCAGATTCTGGGTCAGATCAAATCGGCCTTTGCTCTCTCCCGTGACCTTGAGGTAGTTGGAGCAAGTCTGTGGTGCGCCTTTCAAGGGGCCTTTTCCATTGCCAAAGAAGTGCGAACGGACACCGCGATTGGCGAAAACCCGGTTTCTGTAGCCTATGCGGCGGTGACGCTTGCCGATCGTATATTTAGCGATTTACCCAGCCTCAGCATCTTGCTGATTGGCGCGGGTCGCACCATCGAATTGGTCGCCCGTCACCTGGTGGAGCGGGGCGTCAACTCCATGGTGGTTGCCAACCGCACCCTGGACAATGCGCTGGAGATAGCCAAGCGTTTCGATGCCACTGGAGCTCTGCTATCGGACATTCCCGATAAACTGGTGACTGCAGACATCGTGGTGTCGTCTACCAACAGTCAGTTGCCGCTACTGGGTAAAGGCGCAGTGGAACGTGCTTTGAAACAGCGCAAGCACAAGCCCATGCTGTTGATCGATCTTGCGGTGCCGCGGGACATCGAACAGGAAGTGGGTCAGGTGGCGGATGCCTACCTGTACAGTATTGATGATATTAGTGAGGTGATCGAGGACAGCCACAAGAGTCGCGAGGAAGCGGCCAACCAGGCCCACTCAATCATTGAAAGAGGCGTTGAGGAATTCAGCAAGCAGATGCGATCGCTGAATGCCGTGGGAACCCTGAAAGCGTTCCGGGAAAAAGCAGACAGTATTCGGGACGGTGAGTTACAGAAAGCCATCAAGTCCCTGCAAAAAGGCGACAAGGCAGAGGCGGTGTTAGAGTCCCTGGCTCGCGGCATCACTAACAAACTGATCCACTCACCGAGTGTACAGATGAAACAGGCCAGCTCAGAGGGTCGCGACGAAGTGTTGCAATTGATCCAGGAGCTATTCGATCTCGACCAGGAACCCTGAAGCAATTGTTTGCAGAGGCCCCGGGGTTAAACCGGTAATAACAGCAGTATGAAAAATTCGATTCGCCTTAAGTTGGAAAATCTAAAAGACCGCTTCGATGAAATCGAGGCGCTACTCAGCGATGCGGAAATCATCGCCGATCAGAATCGCTTTCGGGATCTCTCTAAGGAATACGCCGAACTGGAAGAAGTGGTGAAGAGTTTTAATCACCATCAAAGCGTCAGCGAAAACCTGGAGCAGGCGCGGGAGATAAAGGAGGACGACGATCCAGATATTCGCGAGATGGCGGCGGATGAAATCAGCAGCGCCAGTGAAGAGCTTGAGAAACTGGACCTGTCATTACAGAAGTTGCTGTTGCCCAAGGACTCGAAGGATTCCTGCAACGTGTTTCTGGAGATCCGTGCCGGTACCGGGGGTGATGAAGCAGCAATTTTCTCCGGCGACCTGTTTCGCATGTACTCACGTTTTGCTGAATCCCAGAACTGGCGCTCGGAGGTGATTACCGAACGGCCTGGTGAACACGGGGGTTACAAGGAAATCATCGCCCGCATCGAGGGCAAGGACGTTTACGAGAAGCTAAAATTCGAATCCGGTGCCCATCGCGTGCAGCGGGTACCAGAGACGGAAACCCAGGGTCGCATTCACACCTCTGCCTGTACTGTGGCAATCATGCCGGAGTTGGAAGAGGTGGATGAGATCGATATCAACAAGAGCGATCTGCGCATCGATACTTTTCGGGCTAGCGGCGCTGGGGGTCAGCACGTCAACAAAACCGACTCAGCCATTCGTCTTACCCACTTGCCGAGCGGCATTGTGGTGGAATGCCAGGACGAGCGCTCCCAGCACAAGAACAAGGCGAGAGCCATGTCACTACTGCAGGCCAAGCTACTGGACCAGGCTCAAAGTGAGCAGCAGCAGGAAGAATCAGACGCCCGACGAAAGCTGGTGGGAAGCGGTGATCGCTCTGAGAAAATTCGCACTTATAACTATCCCCAGGGCAGGGTGACGGACCATCGCATCAAGCTTACCCTTTACAACCTGAATGAGATCATGGCGGGTGACCTGGGCGCAGTGGTGCAACCGCTAATCAACGAGTACCAGGCAGATCTACTGGCCGGACTCGCAGCAGAGGATTAAGCGTCAGTGACTATCAAGCAGGCGCTTGATGCGGCCGCTGTAGAACTCAAATGCAGCGATTCGCCGCGGTTAGATGCCGAGATAATGCTGGCCCACGTGCTCAAAGTTGAGCGCAGCTATTTGTTTACCCATCCCGAGCTGGAATTATCAGACGATTCCTTGCAATGCTTTCAGCGCTATGTTGCGCGACGTGCGCAATCCGAGCCTATTGCCTATCTCGTAGGCAATAAATCTTTCTGGGATTTTGAACTCGCGGTCAATTCTCACGTGCTGGTGCCCCGGCCGGAAACGGAACTATTGGTGGAGACCGCGCTGGAGTTAGGGGCAGCGGACGAAGCTCTGCGGGTCGCCGACCTCGGCACTGGTAGCGGCGCCATCGCCCTGGCGCTGGCCAAGGAGTGCCCGGCGTGGCGGCTGTTAGCGGCAGATATCAGCCTCGAGGCGCTTGAGGTCGCACGTCAGAACGCCGAGGCGCTGAACCTGATAAACGTGGAGTTTGTGCAGGGTTCCTGGTGCGAGGCACTCGGCACCGGCTGTTACGACATGATCGTATCTAACCCGCCCTATATTGCTCCGAGCGACCCCCACTTGATTGAAGGTGGTCTGCCGTTTGAGCCCAAGCTGGCATTGCAGGCAGCGGATGCTGGATTCGCTGCCTTTAAAAGTATCGCCGATGAGGCGCGACAGCATCTGCGGCCTGGCGGCTGGCTGCTGCTTGAGCACGGATTCGAGCAGCAGGTGCAACTCAAGGCACTGCTGCTTGAGTTGGGCTACGCAGCGGTAAGCGGTCACGGAGACCTTGCCAGCTGTGATCGTCTGGTGGTTGCGCAGTGGAACCAGGCACAGACTGTGGCGAGTGACTAATAGGCGGTTGGCGAGCAATAATAGGGCGCGCTGCGCCAAACTTACATACCGGTACTCTTGCTAATCTGTGCAACAGCGAAATCTGACCAGTCAGCACGGTGAAAGCCGAGAATCCGATGTTTGGTAATTAATGGAAGTAAGCTAAAGAATGAAAGACGAATCACTGCTCCGTTACAGCCGCCAGATAATGTTGCCCGAGCTGGATGTGGCGGGCCAGCAGAAACTGGTCGATGCAACTGTGCTGATCATCGGCATGGGCGGGTTGGGCTGCCCAGCGGCCATGTACCTCGCTGCGGCTGGCGTTGGGCATCTGATCATTGCCGACGACGATGCGGTGGAACTGACCAATCTGCAGCGGCAGATCGCCCACAGTGAGAAAGATATTGGTAGCCCCAAGGTGGCATCGGCGGCAGCTAGCCTGCAGGGATTGAATCCTGACGTCCGCGTCACCGCAATTGCAGAGCGTCTCAGCGGCGGCCGCTTGCAGGAATTAGTAAAACAAGCGGATGTGGTGGTGGACGCCTGCGATAATTTCTCCACCCGGTTCGCGGTGAATGAGAGCTGCATTGCGGCGGGCAAACCGCTGGTATCAGGTGCGGCCATCAGGTTAGAGGGTCAGGTCACTGTTTTTGACTGCCGCGATGCCCGCAGCCCCTGCTATCAATGCCTTTATCAGGCGAGAGACGATGATGATGTCTCCTGCGCCAGCAATGGAGTAATGGCGCCCGTCGTGGGAATTATCGGATCCGTACAGGCCCTGGAGACGATCAAATTAATCGCCGGCGTCGGATCGCCGTTAGTGGGCCGGCTAGTGCTGTTCGACGGTCTGGCCCTGAATTGGCGCGAAATGAAGCTACCACGCGATCCTGGCTGCGAAGCCTGCGCCCAGCGAGCCGCAGAAAGCACGGAATAAGGCGGTGAAGTAGAGGTGTAGCCCCGAGCCGCCAATTGCTTCTATATAGGCATGCGGCTATCATGCCGCCTCCGACCAATCCGGTCAGCTATCATCTGCAGTAAAAACATGACAGAAGAAGTCGAAAAACAGGGTGTGTCGTTTGATAAGTTCCCCCTAGAACAGCCACTCAGAGACGCTATCGACAAGCTGGGTTTCGAATACTGCACGCCAATTCAGGCCGAGAGCCTGGTCTACACGCTGGAGGGGCATGACGTCACAGGCCGTGCCCAGACCGGCACCGGCAAGACAGCAGCATTTCTGATTACCATCATTAATGATCTGCTAAAGAATCCAATTGAAGAACAACGCTTTCTGGCTGAACCGCGCGCGTTGGTGGTTGCACCGACCAGAGAACTGGCTATTCAAATAGCTAGCGATGCCGTAAAACTGACGGCATGCTGCGATCTGCATACTGTGGTTCTGGTTGGCGGTGAGGATTATCAGAAGCAAACCCGTGCCCTCGATGCCAAACCCGTGGATATCGTCGTGGCTACCCCAGGGCGACTGTTGGACTTCGTCTCCAACGACAATCTCTATCTTGGACTGATTGAACAATTGGTTCTGGATGAGGCCGACCGCATGCTGGACATGGGCTTTATCCCCCAGGTCAGACAAATCGTGGCGCGCACGCCGCGCAAAGACTGCCGCCAAACGCTTTTGTTCAGCGCCACGTTTACGCCGGAGATTGCGGAACTCTCAACCCGCTGGGCCATGGATCCGATCATGGTGGAAGTCGAGCCGGAAAAGGTCGCCGCCGATGCAGTCAACCAGATTGTGTACCTGGTGACTACTGCGGACAAATACAGCCTGCTTTATCAGCTTGTCTCTGAGCCGGAAGTAGAAAAAGTAATGGTATTCAGCAACCGGCGCGACCAGGTCAGGCGACTGGCCGATAACTTGTATCGCAACGGCATTGACTGTGGTTTGTTGTCCGGAGAGATTGCCCAAAACAAGCGTATTCGTACGCTTGATGACTTCAAGTCAGGCAAATTGAAAGTGCTGGTGGCCACAGATGTGGCCGGTCGCGGCCTGCATATTGATGACGTCACCCATGTTATCAACTATACCTTGCCGGAAGAACCGGAAGACTATGTGCATCGCATTGGGCGTACGGGCCGAGCCGGTGCCATTGGCACCTCGATAAGCTTTGCCTGTGAGGAAGATTCATTCCTGCTACCAGCGATTGAGGATAAACTCGGTCAAAAACTCGACTGCACTCACCCGGATGAGAGTCTGTTGGAAAAGCCCCCGGCTTTCTCTCGGCCCTCACGCTTTCGCGAAAAAACCGCTGGTCGCCCCCCTGCTCGCGGTGGCGGTTTAAACAGGCGGCGCTAGGCGCTGCCGACTTCGAAAGTCTTTTCGAAACACTAGGCTGCTTGCATCTGACCAGCTACTCTTTGCTGGAAATAGCGCCGTTGTCTCTCAGTGCATCAGCGTAGGCTGCTGACTTGCGATGTTGAAGCACCAGATCGAGGAAGGTGCTGCCATTTTCTAGTCGGGTATTGATATCCCGCTTAGCAGCGATAAAGATTGGTAAGAAACGGACAAACAGTTCATCAGTCATGCCGCGGTAGGCTTTCAGCAGGACGTTATAGTCTGCCGGCAGACTCTCGGGGGGTTCCAGAGTAAGGAAGGTCTGCAGACGTTCATTAGACCACTCTTCGTCGCGGGTCGCGATCTGGGTTCTCTCCGTACCGCGTTTCTTGCCTTCCTTCATTGTCTTGTTCTCATTTCTACTGTCGAGGGCCTGCTCTCAATTGAGATAGTCTTACTTCATCTTTTCCCTGAGCATTTGATTTACCTGCCCAGGATTGGCCTTACCTTGGGATAGCTTCATGGCCTGACCCACAAGGTAGCCCAATACCTGCTCTTTGCCATCCCTGAATTGCTGGACCTGTTCGGGGTTGTTGGCGATAACCTCGTCTACCAGTGACTCGATCGCGCCGTTGTCGGTAACCTGCTTCAGTCCCTTGGCTGTGATGATCTCATCCACACTGGCACTGTCTTCCAGCATGGCATCGAATACGGTCTTGGCGATTTTGCCCGAGATCGTGTTGTCGATTATGCGCTTGATCAGCACGGAGAGGCGATCGGCCTGAATTGGCGACTGCGTCAGTTCCCAGTTGTTCTTGTTGAGCAGTGCCTGCAGATCGCCGGTCACCCAGTTCGCAGCGAGTTTGGCATCGCCGCTTGCTTTAGCCACCGCTTCAAAATATTCAGCCATCTCGCGACTTGCCGTGAGCACACCGGCGTCATAGTCGCTGAGACTATATTCGCTGACGAAACGGGCCTTTCTGGCATCGGGAAGTTCCGGCAGGGTCGCCCGGACTGCTTCAATATAGGTATCGTCGATTTCGACAGGCAGCAGATCGGGTTCCGGGAAATAGCGATAGTCGTTTGCGAATTCCTTGCTGCGCATGGGAGAGCTGGTGTCTCGCTCCGCGTCATAGCGGCGAGTTTCCTGCACTACCTTTCCGCCATCTTCCAACAGGTCCTGTTGGCGCTGTATCTCGGAGTTGATGGCCTTCTCCACAAAGCGGAATGAATTGATGTTCTTCAATTCCGTACGGGTGCCAAGTTCAGTTTCCCCTTTCGGTCGAATCGAGACATTAACGTCGCAGCGCATGGAACCCTGGGCCATGATGGCATCGGAGATATCCAGGTAGCGCACGATGGCATGGAGTTTTTTTAGATAGGCTACCGCTTCCGTGGCGTTTCTGATTTCTGGCTCTGAGACAATTTCCAGCAGCGGTTCGCCGGAGCGGTTCAGGTCAATGCCGGACATGCCGTGGAAATCTTCGTGCAGCGATTTACCGGCGTTCTCCTCAATATGGGCGCGGGTTACGCCGATGACACGCTCGCTGCCGTCTTCCAGATTGATGGTCAGTGAGCCCTTACCCACGGTCGGGAAATCCAGCTGCGTAACCTGATATCCCTTGGGTAGATCCGGATAAAAGTAGTTTTTGCGATCAAACACCGAACGCTTGCCGATTTCCGCATCGATGGAGAGACCAAACTTCACCGCCATACGCAGAGCTTCTTCGTTTAATACCGGCAGGGTGCCTGGCATGGCCAGATCAAAAATATTGGCCTCGGTGTTAGGATCAGCACCAAATATTGATGCAGTACCTGAGAACAGTTTCGATTGCGTGGACAGCGAGACGTGGACCTCGAGTCCGATTACAGCTTCCCATTCCATGTTACTGACCCTCCGTGAACGCAGTGGCCCTCTGCCGATGCCAATCCGTATTCTTCTGAAACTGATGGGCAACATTCAAGAGTTTGGCCTCGGCGAAATCGCTGGCTACCATATGCATACCTACCGGCAGTCCATCTGCCAGTCCCACCGGCACGGACATGCCGGGTAGGCCCGCCAGGTTCACTGCAATGGTGTAGATGTCTTCCAGATACATAGCCACCGGGTCGGTCTTGGCACCGAGCTTAAAAGCAGTATGGGGTGAAGTCGGGCCGATGATGATATCGACGTCCTTGAATGCAGCGTCGAAATCATTCTTGATAAGCCTGCGGATCTTCTGGGCCTTGCGATAATAGGCATCGTAAAAACCTGCCGACAGGGCATAGGTTCCTACCATGATGCGCCGCTTAACCTCTTCGCCGAAGCCTTCGCTGCGGGTGCGCTTGTACATGTCCTCAAGGTCGACCGGATCTTCGCAGCGATAGCCGTAGCGCACGCCGTCAAAGCGTGACAGGTTGGCAGAGGCCTCAGCGGGTGCGACTACATAGTAGGCACTCACTGACAGGTGATTATTGGGCAGGTCGATATCGACGAGCTCGGCGCCGAGTTTTTCGTAGACGCGCAAGGCGTCACGCACTGCCTGTTCAACATCAGCAGATAAACCCTCTGCAAAATGCTGGCGTGGTAAGCCAATACGCAGGCCTTCCAGTGAATTGTCCAGGCCAGCAGTGTAGTCCTCTACATCCACATCCGCCGAGGTGCTGTCCTTGGTATCGAGTCCTGCCATGGCGTTGAGCATCAGAGCGGCATCCTCTGCACTCTTGCAGATGGGGCCAGCCTGGTCGAGGCTGGAGGCGAAAGCGATCATGCCCCAGCGGGAAATGCGCCCATAGCTGGGTTTGAATCCGGTCACGCCGCAGAATGCTGCGGGCTGGCGGATCGAGCCGCCGGTATCGGTTCCTGTTGCCATGGCGCAAAGATCGGCGGCAACGGCTGCCGCAGAACCGCCAGAAGAGCCACCTGGCACTCTTTCAGTGTCCCAGGGATTACGAACCGGACCGAAGTAACTGGTTTCATTGGAAGAACCCATGGCAAACTCATCCATATTGGTTTTACCCAGCATCACGGCGCCGGCGTCATTGAAGCGGGTTACAACCGTGGCATCGTAGGGCGAAATAAAGTTGTGCAGAATCTTTGATCCGCAGGTGGTCTTTACTCCTTCTGTGCAGAAAATGTCCTTGTGTGCCAGGGGGATGCCAAGCAAAGGTGAAGAGTCTCCCTTGGCCCTGAGTGCGTCTGCCTGCTTTGCCTTGCTCAGCGCTGACTCGTCACTAACGGTGATAAAAGCATTGAGGGTTTCGTTGTAGCGGTTGATGCGGTCAAGGTAGGCCTGGGTCAATTCCACGCTGGAAATCTCACCGCTATTCAGGGCGCTGTAAAGTTCTGCAACAGTCTTTTCAATCATGGGTTCTGTTCAAATGGGATGTGAAATGGGGAAAACGGTCTTAGCGCAATGGCTGAGTGCTGCCTTGCTGAATCTGTGGGTTCTATTCAATAACCTTGGGGACTAGGAATAGCCCATCCTCGGTTTCAGGTGCTAGCTGCTGCAATTCGTCGCGACGATTGGGCTCGGTAGCCACATCCGGACGCAGGCGCTGGGTCATGTCCAGGGGGTGTGCGAGGGGTTCGACAGACTCAGTGTCGACGGATTGCATCTGGTCGATTAGGGCCAGAATATCGGTGATGCGGGCGGCCACTTCGTCCACGTCGGACTCGCTCATATGCAGTCTGGCGAGTTGCGCCACTTTCTCTACTTCAGACTTGTCGAATGCCATGCAGGTGCTCCGGCTAATGCTGTGATTTGCTGACAGGGTTGCGGTATGAAATGGGCCCAATATTTGGGTGCTCACACTTGCTCTAGCCCCTCGCGGTTGCTAGAGTGCCTCCTGATTCGCGAGAAGGCGAGATTATACCGAAAAATCGGCCACTTAGGTCAATTCACAGTAAAAACGCCGGTCGCGGGCTCTAGGAGATTCCATTAGTTAAACTAATCCCCTCCAGCACCCAATAAAAAGCGCGTTCGCGTTAAATCATTAGTCTGATGTGCCGTCTAATTAATGAACAACAATCGCTGTCGGGATTGGAATCATCTATTTGAGGAAGACAAGAATTCATGTTTAAAAAAATTCTGGGTATGTTCTCCAATGATTTGTCCATCGATCTGGGCACGGCGAACACCATTATCTACGTCCGCGACGAAGGTATCGTACTGAATGAACCTTCAGTTGTGGCCATCAGAACCTTTAATGGCCAAAAAACAGTGACCGCAGTGGGATCCGACGCCAAGCGCATGCTGGGTCGAACTCCTGGAAATATCACTGCAATTCGCCCTCTCAAAGATGGCGTGATCGCCGACTTCCAGGTGACAGAAAAGATGCTGCAGCACTTTATCAATAAGGTGCATGAAAACAGCTTTTTCCCGCCCAGCCCGCGGGTTTTGGTGTGTGTCCCCTGCAAATCGACCCAGGTTGAGCGCCGCGCTATTCGAGAGTCTGTAGCCAGCGCCGGTGCCAGGGACGTGCGACTGATCGAAGAACCAATGGCTGCTGCTATTGGTGCGGGCTTGCCGGTGGAACAGGCAAGTGGCTCCATGGTCGTGGACATTGGGGGGGGTACTACCGAGATCGCTATCATTTCCCTCAATGGTGTCGTGTATTCTGAATCCGTCAGGGTGGGCGGCGACCGCTTCGACGAAGCGATTACCACCCATGTCAGACGCAATTACGGCAGTCTCATCGGGGACGCCACGGCTGAGCGCATCAAGAAAGAAATTGGCTGCGCCTTCGTTGGCAGTTCCAGCGAGATTCGCGAGATCGATGTGCGCGGTCGTAATCTGGCTGAGGGGGTTCCCCGCAGCTTTACCCTCAATAGCGACGAAATTCTGGAAGCCCTGCAGGAGCCGTTGACGGCAATTGTGCAGGCGGTGAAAGGTGCGCTGGAACAATCACCCCCGGAATTGGCATCAGATATTGCCGAGAGTGGGCTGGTGTTAACCGGTGGTGGTGCGCTGATGAAAGATCTGGACAAGCTGATATCCGAGGAAACCGGACTGCCAGTCATTGTGGCTGAAGATCCCTTGTCCTGTGTTGCCCGCGGTGGCGGCAAGGCGATGGAGCTCATGGATGCCCACGATATTGACCTTGTAACCCTCGATTAGGGCTGCTGTTCGGGTAAATTGTCGCGGTTCCGCCCATGCTGCCCGCGGGCTATAAATTCCAGCATCTCTGCGAGGTAATTAGGCCATCGATAAGACGCTCTTCATAAAAGGTGTAGCCCTGGAGTACAGGGCTCTTGCCTTCCTGTTGCTATCCATCTGCATCATGTTTGCCGACGGTCGCTTCGGCTATCTGGAGCGGGTGCGTTATGGTCTGGGGTACGTCACAACGCCGGTGTACTGGGTAGCAGATATTCCAACCCGCATCTCTTTTTGGATCGATGATGTATTCGTATCGCGTTCCGATCTACTGGTGGAGAACGAGCGTCTGCGGGAAGACCTGCTGGTCGCGCAGCGTGAACTGCAGCTGCTGGAATCCTTGGCTAGTGAAAACAGCCGTCTACTGGATCTGCGGGAGGCTACTCAGGTAATCGCCAGGGAAGTCATGCCAGCTGAAATCATCAATGTATCACCTGACCCGTATTCCAAGCGGATACTCATCAATAAGGGCTCAGAGGATGGCGTTTTTCTCGGGCAGGCTCTGCTGGATGCCAAGGGTCTGATGGGACAGGTAGATGAAGTGTTACCGTTCAGCGCGTGGGTTCTGCTCATCACCGACTCTCACCACATTACTCCGGTCGAGGTTAATCGCAACGGCGAGCGGGCCTTGGCCCGAGGAAGCAGATCCACAGTCTCGGAACTAGAACTGGAGTTTGTCACCCAGACCCAAGACATGAAGGCAGGCGACCTGTTGGTTAGTTCCGGGATGGGGCAGGTCTATCCCAAGAATTATCCGGTTGCGGAAGTGACCAGCGTATACTCCGATCCTGGTCAGGATTTTACGACTGTGAAGGCAAGGCCGTTGGCACAACTTGCAAGCACGCGCCACGTAATGCTGGTATTTGCCAGTGAAGAGAGGGTGTTGCCGGAATTCGATCTGGAACCAGGCGAAGAAACCCTGCCTGAGGCACAGCCTGTAAAGCCTGTTTTTGACGAGAGTCAGGTATCACAAATTGATCCCAGCACTTCCAACCAATAGGTTTCATATGCAGTCACGAGCACATGCGATCTGGGTGATCCTTCTAAGTTTCTTTATTGCCTACCTGCTGGCCATTGTGCCATTCCCGGACTGGGCCATGAACTACCGACCTGAGTGGGTACCCATGGTGCTGATCTATTGGGTCATGGCCTTGCCTTATCGCGTGGGCATTGGTTCGGCATGGATTGTTGGAATCGTGCTAGATGTATTGGAAGGGTCAGTGCTGGGTCTCAATGCGCTTGGGCTGGTTATCATTGCCTATGTCACACTCAACCTGCATCAACGCCTGCGTATGTTCTCAGCCCTGCAGCAAGCGGGCCTGGTGTTTGCCATGGTGGGAATCAACCTGATGCTCAATCGTTGGCTGGAAATTTTAACCGGTCAGACCGTTGCATCCAATCTACTATTTCTTTCGGCAGCACTCACCAGCGCAATAATTTGGCCTTCGATGTTTCAGTTGCTGCGCCATATCAGACGCAGTTTCGATGTGCACTAGTTGTTTGCAACGGAGCCCGGTCCAATTTGACTGAACCTATCCTGATTCTCGCTTCAGCGTCACCTCGACGCGCCCAGTTATTGGAACAGATCGGAGTCACGTTTGCGCAAGCGCCTCAGGAAATCGATGAGACGCCCGCTGCGGGAGAATCGGCGGAGGCTCTGGCTGAGCGGTTGGCGCTGAAAAAAGCCAGAGCAGCCTATGCTGTGCAAGAGCAGTCGGGATGCATTGTGCTGGGCTCTGACACTGTGGTCGTGGCTGGGGACGCTATACTGGGTAAACCCGAGCATGCGGATGATGCGCTGCGCATGCTGACGTTGCTTTCCAATCGGCGTCACCGGGTTTGTACGGCAGTCAGCCTGGTATCGGGAAACCGGTCGGCAAGCAGACTTTCGGTTACAGGAGTCAGTTTTCGGGAGATTAAGTTGAAGGAAGCTCAGGCATACTGGGAGACGGGCGAACCGCATGGTAAGGCCGGTGCCTATGCGATCCAGGGTTTGGGGGCGGTATTTATCGAGCAGATTAGCGGCAGCTACAGCGGTGTGATGGGATTACCGCTTTATGAAACGGCCCAGCTGCTGGCAGAATTCGGCATACCAATACTGCCGCCGAGCACAGCCAGCCAGAGAGCCTGTACCCGCTGAATTTTTACCGGGCCTTTTAATCAATCTTCTAATCCATCATTTCTATAGCCTCTACTAACCAAAGAACCAAACCATCACCGCAACGATTTACGGAAACGACTTACCTAGACTATGAGCGAAGAAATATTGATTAATGTCACCCTGATGGAGACTCGAGTAGCCCTGATTGAGAACGGGCTGCTGCAGGAAATTTTTATCGAACGTCACAACAAGCGCGGCTATGTCGGTGACGTGTTTCGGGGTAAGGTCGTGCGAGTGATGCCTGGAATGGAAGCGGCCTTTGTTGATGTTGGTTTGGATCGCGCTGCCTTCATCCATAACTCCGATATTTCTGCAATCAATGCAGACGGTTATGAGGCGCGTGATGAGACGCCTGCACCGATTCAGGAAACCCTGCGAGAAGGGCAGGACATCGTGGTACAGGTAGCCAAGGACGCGATCAGCAGCAAAGGCGCCCGGCTGACCACCCATCTGACGCTGCCTTCGCGAAATCTGGTATATATGCCGCGCAGCAAACACCTGGGCATATCCCAGCGCCTGGAAGACGAGGTAGAGCGTGAGCGGCTCATGGAGCTGCTGCAATCCGTGCTCGAACAGGAGCAATGGGATGGTCGCGGCGGGTTCATTATTCGAACCGCAGCCGAAGGCGCCAGTGCTGAGGAAATGGTGGAGGATATTCGCTATCTCAAGCGGCTGTGGACCAAGGTTGAAGAGCGCATACAGCGCAAGGAAGGTATTAAGGCGGTTTACCGTGAAGTGCCACTTTATATGCGCACCGTGCGCGATTTGATTCGTCCCGAAGTGGAAAAGATCCGGGTCGACAACAAGGCGACGTTCGACGAGATTTGTAAGTTCCTGGAAGACTATGTGCCGGAACTTCAAACCCAGGTAGAGCCTTACAGTGGTGAACGCCCGATTTTTGATCTGTACGGCGTTGAGGACGAAATCAACAAAGGCCTTGGGCGTAGTGTGAAGCTCAAGTCTGGTGGTGACCTCATCATAGATCAAACCGAGGCCATGACCACTATCGATGTAAATACCGGGGCCTACCTGGGTAGCCGGAATCACGCCGAGACCATTCTGAAGACCAATCTCGAAGCGGCCACATCCATTGCCCGACAGCTGAGGGTTCGCAATCTTGGCGGGATCATCATCATCGATTTCATTGACATGATTGACCCAGAGCACCAGCGCCAGGTGCAGCGCACGTTCACCAAGGCCCTGGAGAAAGATCATGCCCGCACCACCATCACCGGTATCTCACAACTGGGTTTGATTGAAATGACCCGCAAGCGTACCCGTGAAAGCTTGGGTCAGATTCTCAATAGTCACTGTCCCATATGCGCAGGTCGCGGCACTTTGAAATCGCCAGAGACAATTTGCTACGAGATATTCAGGGAAATCCTCAGGGTCGCCCGGGCTTATGAGAACGATGTTCTTTTAGTTACGGCCTCACAGGGCGTGGTGGACAGGTTGCTGGATGAGGAATCTGACACCCTGGCCGGCCTGCAGGAATTAATCGGTAAGACAGTCAAATTCGAAGTGGAACCTATGTATACTCAGGAACAGTTCGATGTGGTCTTGACTTAGGATCCGAGGTATCGCTTCCCGGTTTGATTTAAGTTCCTGTTAAGCAAACCCAGGATATAAATGGGATTAGTCCGCGCCGAATTCAGACTAGCGTTCCTTTCCCTGACTCTATGAACAAGCGTTCCTGACAGTAACTTTAAAATGTTTGCCACGATTCTGAAGAAAGTCTATCAACAGCTGCTCTTGCTGGTGGTCGTGGCGGTAGTGTTGCTCGCTGCTTATGTATCTGCCGGGCGGCAGTTCATGCCGGCGATTTCACGCTACGCCTCTTTTCTCGAAGACCAGATTCAACAAAGCACAGGCATACCCGTTTCCGTGGAATCCCTAACCGGCAGTTTTTCTGGTTTCAATCCCGTGGTTCAGATTGACGGTTTGCAGCTTGCCGTGAGCGAGGAGTTGCCTCGCTCTGCTTTGCGCTTTGCCAGCGCGAAAATCATTGTGGATATGCCGCGCTCAGTCTGGCAGCGACGCTGGGTGCTCGAGGAATTCGTCATTGAAAGTCTTGCCATCGACATTTCACAGAATACCGACGGTAGCTGGCAACTGACGGGTGTGAATGCCGCCGGTGGTGGTGATCCGGTGGATCTTAATTCGCTCTACCAAACTTTTCTCAGTTTTACCCGTCTGGATCTAACCGATGTGGGAATCAACGTTCTCACCCGCAGTGGTGATCGCCTTAGTCTGGTTAATGGCGTGGCTACCTTCCAGAACCAGGGTGATAATCACTTTTTACATGTTAACGCCAATCTGGAAGGCAATGCCGAGCAGCTTGCATTCTCGTTTGAAGTACAGGGTGATGCACTGGATGAGGTGTCTGGAACGTTTCATATAAGCGTGCCAAATTCGGATTACTCCAGGCTGTTCGCCGAGCAGGATCTGGGGCAAGTAGCAATAGAGAGCATTCAGGGTGGGGGTCAGGCCTGGTTGAACCTCGAAAATGGTGAGGTACTTTCTGTAAATATTGAGTTAGAGGTACCTGGTGTCACAGTAAGTGTGCTGGATGGCCAGCCGCTTCGGCTGGATAATTTGCAGGGTAAGGCGAAGCTGGCCCGAGGTATGACCAGGGATCACTGGGAAGTTGCGCTAGCGGACATGTCGATAAATTATAGCGAGGAGTACTGGCGCTCATTCAATGCTTACGTTTACCTGGTGCCAGAAAGTGTTCTCAATGTGCGCGCCGATCGCATCGAACTGGGTTTGCTAGCCAAGTTAGCTTTGGATAGTGGGGTCTTGTCGGATAACGCCATGACGGAGCTCCAGGGCTTCAATCCCGATGGTGTGTTGGAAAATTTCAGTCTGAGCATGCCGCTAACAGATACCACGGATGACATTATCTCACTGCGGAGCAATGTGGTGGATGGCCAGATAGGTTCGGTTAGGAATTCCCCCAATATATGGGGTATAGATGCTTATGTAGAGATGGAGTTTGATGAGGCGGCTCAGCAGCTAACCGGCTTGGCGGAAGTGGACTCAACTGATTTCAGCATGAACATCCCCGCGACCTTTACCCGCGTCTGGGATTACAGCTATGTGAATGGACGCCTGTTAATTGATGTTGACCTGAGCAATGGGCAGCGAGTCAAGTTGGTCAGTAGCAGGATTGTTGCCGAGTCAGAAGCTGTAGACGGCAATGCCCAGTTCACGTCCATCACCCAGCGTTTTCCCGATGGAAGCCGGGACGCGAGTTTAGATCTCGTGGTGGGCGCAGAACGGGTCGATGCCGCTCAAAAAACGCTATACCTGCCGGATGGACCGAACATAAATCAGAGTCTGCGCAATACCATGCAGTTTCTGGAACAGGCTATCGTTGACGGTGATATCTACAGTAGTGGGATTCTATATAGGGGCTCAACCGTTGGAGGGTCGCCCTCTGAGACTAAAACATTTCAGAGCTATTGGCAGCTTGAAAACGGACAGGTCAACTTCAGTGATGAGTTTCCGAATCTTGAGGAACTGACCGCCACCGTAGTGACTGATGACAACAATATCGATGTGCAGGTAGACAGTGGCCGCAGTCTTGGCATGCAGATGGAAACGGCCACGGGCATCGTCCGCCGAAATGAGGCAGGGCGCAACCTGCTCACCGTCACCGGCGCCGCTTCAGGTCTGACGGCCCAGGGCCTGGATTACATCCAAGCTGCGCCCCTGGGGGGTGGCCTACAGGAAACTTTTTCTACCTGGCAGGCAGAAGGCGAATTTACTGCGGACGTTGAGGTCATCGTTCCCTTGGACCAGGACGGGGCTGAGACTGAGATACGGCTCGACATGCTGATGGCCGATAACAACCTGGCGATACCTGATTTTGACCTGTCGGTGAGTCAGCTCTCTGGCGCAATCATTTTTGATACCCGCACTGGCTTGGAGCCCACTGAACTTAGTGGCGAAATGTTCGGTGCCGAAATTGAATTAGCGCTGTCGTCCACAGGAGAAGCCGGTGATATTGAGACGATTGTGATCGAAGGTGGTGGATCCTCCACGCCAGCCGAGATGATTGCCTGGCCACGCCAGAGCGAGTTTGTTAGAGGCCTGCTCGCCAATATGACCGGCGAATTTGCCTATGACGCCAAGATGACCATCGACCAGCGGCCAGGTGCAAGCGCCGCGAATGTGCTGCAAATCGAATCCGATCTGCTGGGCGTCACTATGGATCTACCGGAGCCATTTAATAAAACGCCCGATTTGCAGAAGCTCCTCAGTCTCAACTTGGCCCTTGATGGGACACAGCAGGAGATCAACGGTGTACTTGGTGAAGACCTGCGTTTCCTGTTGGATATTGATGACAGCATCATCACTGATGGCCTGGTGGTTATTGGCGAGCAAGACAGCAGTATGAAGCAGTTGGCTGACAATGATACTGCGGGTTTGGCAATCCTTGGCAGCATCGAGCGGTTTGATCTCGAGCCCTGGGTCAACCTGATTACTAGTATGGGGAATGCCAATGAATCCACATCAGAACTTGGTAGCACAATCGCGTTCGTTGATATCCAGTCAGATATTTTTTCGCTTTACGGGGAAGAACTTCCCGAGGTGAGCTTCAGAATGGAGCCTTCCTCTGCTGCTGCGGGTTGGTTAACCTGGGTAAGCAGCGATGCAGTGCAGGGAGAGGTGGTCATCCCCTACGATAACGACTATTACTTGCAGGTTGATTTGGAGTATTTGCGGCTGCCGGGCGATGAAGAAGAGGAAGCAGAATCTGCTGACGTCGAGGCCGGTGAAACAGAAGCGGTCGAGCAGACGTCCGCGGCAATTGCGGCAACTGACCAAGGGCGTGGCCGTGACGAGGATGAAGAGCGAGAGGATCCGCTGATCGGTTTAGATCCAAGAGAATTGCCGCTCATGCTGTTCGAAACCGATGAATTTGACATCGGAGACAGGCAGTTTGGTAGTTGGGCTTTTACCCTTACACCCACCGGTGTTGGCGCCGAGTTCCATGACATAAATTTTGACTTCAGAGGGCTGCGGCTGGGGCGCGACGAGCCCGATGAGGCATTCGAATACCTCGAGCCGCACTTCAGCTGGTTTTATGATGGGATTGAGCACAACAGTGAACTCACCGGGGTGTTAGTGGCAGGCGATATCAGCGGCGTGCTGGAGGCTAATGGCTATGCGCCCAGCGTTGAGAGTGATCGCGCGGTTTTCGTGACTGAATTACGCTGGCCGGGCACTCCTGCCTTCTTCTCCAGTGAGCATCTCAGCGGTCGTATCGATATGCGAGTTGACGATGGTCGCTTCCTGCGAGATTCCGGCACTGGTGGCGCCTTGAGACTGGTGAGTTTTATCAATCTGACTGCGGTATTCCAGCGGCTGCGTTTCAGCGATGACCTGCTGCGCAGCGGGCTGGCTTTCGATGAGATCACCGGAAACCTGGATTTAGATGATGGTCTGCTGACTATCGAAGATCGGCTCGTAATATCTGGTCCCAGCAGCCTCTACCAGATTACCGGGGAAGTTGACCTGGGCGAGGAGTCGATCAATGGTGAAATGTTTGTGACGCTTCCTGTCAGTAATAACTTACCGTGGATTGGTCTGTTGACTGCAAATATCCCGCTGGCGGTAGGGGCCTATCTGTTTGACCGGATTTTCGGGGATCAGGTGGATAGCCTTTCCAGCGCTGTATATACCCTGTCCGGACCTATCGAAGGTCTGGAACCTGAATTTAAACAGGCTTTTGGCTCACCAGACACAGCGCCAGCCTTGCCGCAGTAGCTTTGAACCGATCAATCCCCTGCCATCTTGCGGGCGAAGACGAATAGATCGGTGTCAGCTTCTGCATTATCCAGAGGGTAGTCCTGGCGGAAAAGATCCAGCACTTCAAAGCCTTGTTCGACCAGGGTGGTCGAGATAAACGATTCCGAATACAGGTAATTCAAAACTCCTTCATCCTCGCCACGGCTCTTGAATTGAGAATTCTCGTAGCGACCTTCCATGGTGCTGATAAATAGCAGGCCGCCGGCACTAAGCTTTACCGCAGCTGCGCCAATGAACTCAATAACTTCATCCTGATTCAGGTAGGGAAAAACAAAAGGCGCCGATAATGACATCGAACCGACCATCAAGCTGGTCAAGGTCGCGGCAATCCATAACCGCGAATTGCGCATCAGGGCAGTTGGCTCTGGCGAGATTAACCATAGCAGGCGCCAGATCAAAGCCTTTAATATCCAGTTTGGGGATTTGCTGCCATAGCAAACGACAAAACAATCCTGGCCCACAGGCTGCTTCGAGTACTCGCCGATGGCGCGGGGTGAAGAGAGCGGCGAATTTTTCGTAACTCTCAATATAGGGTTTGTAGGACTCGAATTTATCGCAGTACTGCTGTGCGCACTTATCAAAGGTCTGTATCGTGAGTTCAAGCTCGTGTTGATGGTCCGCTGCTGGCATGGCTCTGATTGCGCCTCGGTTGACTAGCCTGATCAGTCAATTAGTAGGGGTGTAAGTGGTCAGCTTAGTCTGTCAGTTACATAGCAAGACAATAAGGCATTGAACTGTCAGCCATATTCTATTGATTCAATTAACGCTATCTCCCCACTGGAGTCAACTGTGTCCGGTGCTTTAGAGTGGAGGCAATAGACAGAGACAAGCATAGTATGAGGAAAAACTTGGGTTCAGCGCACTATGGACAATGTTGTTGCAGTGGCGCAAATGGTTAGCGGCGCGAAACCTGGAGACATTACATGATCATCGATCCCGAGAGAAATGTGCTTGCCAGCCTGGGACTGGAGGAGGGTGTGGCAGTGGCAGAGATTAACCTGGCGCAGCTAGGTGAGGTGCGCGAGCGCTTGCCCTGATTGCGGATAATTTATCATATTGCCCATGCCGACCGGATTCATTTATTATTCGGCCTCGTTTCGCGCCAGTCAGCTACAGCAGCCACCAAAAGTTTTGTAGGGGTTAGTTATCAATAAGAGTTTAGTCAGTAATTTCGTCGCCGTTATCGTTGTGACTGTGGGCTATTTGATGTCGGGCACTTACCAGGTGTACGTGCTTAATACCGGCCTGTTTGCCCTGTCTGGAGGCATTACCAACTGGCTTGCGGTACATATGCTGTTTGAGCGGGTGCCGGGGCTGTATGGGTCTGGCGTGGTGCAGTTGCGCTTCGAGGACTTTAAAGAAGGTATTCGCAACCTGATTATGGAGCAGTTCTTCAATCGCGGTGATCTGGAGGCATTTTTCCATGGGGCTGGCCAGTCTTCGGAGCGTTTGGGGGAGCAGATTCAGGGCACCATCGATAGTCTCGATCTGGAAAAGGCCTTCGATTCGCTGATGGACGTCATCATGGGGTCTTCCTTCGCCGGTATGCTGGGGATGCTGGGAGGCAGAGATGCGCTGAACCCTCTGAAATCGCCTTTTGTTGAGCGCATGCGGGAATACTTCAAAGAACAGTTTGCTAACGACGAGTTTCAGTCCCGGGTTGAGGGCGCCATGAAAAATGCGCTGGATGAAGAGTCGATTCGCGAAACCGTAAGTGAACTTATTGAGCAGCGCCTCAATCAAATGACCCCAAGGATGGTGAAGGACATTGTGCAAGTGATGATCCATAAACATCTGGGCTGGTTAGTGGTCTGGGGCTGTGCCTTCGGCGGTTTGATGGGGCTCGTGGTCACTATAGTGAACAATTGGTCTGTGTAACTGTTTGCAGCTGGAAAATCTGCCAGCACACTGTTTAAAAGTTAACCAACTGGCCCGCAATGCCATACTTGAATCGACATTCAAGATAAGGTCAAGCGTGTTTTATACTGATTCGTCAGGAATGGTTTGAATAAAATCGGCTCACGTCGTGATACGCTTCGCAGTTCTGGCCCGATGCAGCCATAATTGCATTCCAAAATTTAGATCAAATTGACATTCTGACTGTCCACCGAAGACCACTTTTTTGGAATCGGATGATGTAAATCCGAATGCGCTGTAATACAATACCGCCCCCGCGGCGCCGGGGGTTTCTGAATTCACTGCCTGGTAGTGATTTTTTTGGCATCAAAACAGTGCGCCAAATACATTCGTTTTGCGAGTTTGCAGTGTTACCGATGCTGGCAATCACGCAAAAACCTCACTATAACCGGTAAATCACAGGATATTGAGCACACAAAATGGCAAGACCAGTTGAATTCGATGAAGCAAAAGTTCTCACCAATGCAATGGAGCAATTTTGGAAGGAAGGATACGAAGCAAGTTCGGTCCAGAAACTATTGGATTGCACGGGCATAAATCGAGGAACTCTTTACAACTCCTTCGGAGATAAGGATACATTCTTCAAATCATGCGTCGATCAGTACAACAAGATTGTCGATAGTCACATTGCTGCATCCCTCAAGAACCACGAACTCGGACCCTGGGAGGCTATTGAAACTTATTTTCAGGAGTCTGTACTTGGTGTTAGCAACAAGCACCGTGCCATGGGCTGTCTGCTCGTAAACTCGCTCTGCGAAAGCATCAACTACGACCGCGACATCAAGCGCATGGTGCGTAGTTCGCTGGCTAATATTCGCAAGTCCCTGTTGGTTCGCCTTAAACAAGCGAAGAAGAAGGGTAAGTTCAAGAAGGGGGTTTCTGAAGAGGCGGCCGCTGATATCCTGATGAACCTGCTGCATGGCCTGCGGGTTAGCTCTCGAGAAGGAAAGAATGCCCGCCAGCTGGAAGATCTCCTCAATTTCACTCTGGGTTCCCTGAAGAAGTAGTCGTTCAGGCGGTCAGTCTGGCCAAGTGGGACGTTAGGTAACACTTGGCCCGGGTGGATGTTGCTACTCCTGCTTAGGGCTTTTGTTTCTCGTTCCAGCACTGATATACTCGAGTCTTTTAAGTAGTAAGTGCCAGGAAATTACAATGAAAAAAATCTCCGGTAAGCATAAGGAAGATGACGCCAAGATCGATCTCACGCCCATGTTGGACGTGGTATTCATCCTGCTGATCTTCTTTGTGGTGACAGCCACATTCTTGTCTGAGACCTCTATCAATGCGGCCAGCAGCGACAACAATAACAACGAAACACCGCCGGAAGATACGGACAAGAAGAATATCCTGTTCGAGATCGGTCCCAATAACGAGATCATCCTGAACGGCAACCCGCGTCCGATTATCGCGACTCAGGTGCGTTCCAATATTGACCAGCTGAAGGCGGAGAATCCCGCTGCTTCCGTGATTATCCAGCCGAATAATTCGTCTGAAGTTTCTACTCTGGTCATGATTATGGATGCAGCCAGGCAGGCTGGCATGGCGAATATTTCCATCGTCGAACCGAACTAGTTCTAACGAGTTTGTCGGTATTCCCAAAAACGCATCATCGCAAGATGGTGCGTTTTTTATTGCTCAGCCATAAATGCTTGTCCACAAAATGGCGCTTCAGGTGAAAATCTGCTGAACGAATCTATTTGCTCTGATTTGATTAAAACGATCCGGAAACATGAAAAACCGCTGGCAAAACTCTGACGCCGCAGTCGCGGCAGCGCAGTCTGAAGTCGAACTGCGTGTCTATAGCTCCCAATTACTAGGTGCTGATTCCAGCCTGGTGCTGCACGGCGGCGGTAATACTTCCGTCAAAGCACCGTTTCTGAATGTGTTCGGTGAGGCCATTCCAGCGCTGTATGTGAAAGGCTCAGGTTGGGATTTGCGCACTATTAAAGCGCCGGGCTTTCCGCCGGTGGATCTGGCTTACCTGCAGCGGCTGGGTCAGCTGCAGCATCTCTCTGACTCAGACATGATGCGCGAACTGCGCCTTGCCCTGCTGGACCCAAACGGACCAACGCCATCGGTCGAGGCAATCCTGCACGCTCTGATACCGCACAAGTATGTGGATCATAGCCATGCTGATGCAGTCGTGATCCTCAGCAATACAACGGATGGCCACACCAGGCTTGCCGATCTTTACGGCGATGAAGTGTTGATCCTTCCTTATGTGATGCCGGGTTTTATTCTGGCGCAGCAGGTTGCCGAAGCCACCGCGAGCATCAACTGGGATTCGATCAAGGGCATCGTGTTACTGCATCACGGCATCTTTACTTTCCACGAAGACGCCGAGCAGAGTTACAGCAATATGATCGAGCTGGTGACCCGTGCCGAGGAATATCTGGCAGCTAATGGCGGTAGCAGTGGGGCCTCCTCCCAGTCCAGTTGGCAGGCGTCGGACGCTGAACAGGTCGCCACGCTGAGGAAGCACGCCGGAACTTTACTCGGGTCCCCGCTGTTGGTGCGCACCGATATCTCAGCGCCGGCCGCTGGTTTCGCTGCGCTGGACAATGCTGCAGAGCTGTTGCAGCGGGGGCCGCTCACCCCTGATCATACTATTCATGCCAAGCCTTTTGGCGCCGTATTCAAAAACGATTTGCTGGCAGGACTGGCGCATTTTTCGTCCCAGTATCAGTCTTATTTTGACAGCCATAGCGCGGACCATCACCAGCGCCTGGACCGCATGCCTCGTTATGGCGCCTGGCTTGGTAAGGGCATGCTTTATCTCGCGGCAAACAACAAGCGCCTGCAGATTATCGCTGACATTAGCCGGCACACGATTGCAGCGATTCAGCAGGGTGAAGCCCTGGGTGGCTGGACCGCCTTACCCAGGCAGGACTTGTTTGACGTTGAATACTGGGAGTTAGAACAGGCTAAATTGAAGTCGGCAGCCGCCAGCCCGGAGCTGGAGGGTAAAATTGCGCTTGTCACAGGCGCCGCCTCTGGTATCGGTGCGGCGTGTGTGGCTGCACTGGCCGCCCGAGGTGCCGTGGTAGTGGCCCTGGATAGCAGTTTTCCAGCTGCAGATGCGGCTATGGATGGTGCTGCGCTTGCGCTGCAGTGTGACATCACAGATGACGGTGCCATCGCGTCAGCGCTGCTCGAACTTGTCCGACTGTTTGGTGGACTGGATCTGCTGGTAAGCAATGCCGGTAGTTTTCCCGCCAGCGCTACCATCGCAGAGATGGATGACGCGCGCTGGCAGCAGTCGCTGGATATTAATCTCAGTGCGCATATGAAGCTGCTGCGGGCCTGTGCGCCATACTTGAGTCAAGGCTTTGATCCCGCTGTGGTTTTTGTTGGTTCCAAGAATGTCCCGGCGCCGGGCCCGGGCGCTGCAGCTTATTCTGTCGCTAAAGCCGGGCTTGCCCAGCTTGCTCGCATCGCTGCGCTGGAATGGGGTAGCGAGGGGATTCGCGTCAACACCGTGCATCCGAACGCGGTATATGACACCGCAATCTGGACCGATGAGGTGCTTGCCAGTCGCGCGGCGCATCATGGTGTTTCCGTAGCGGAGTACAAACGGTCAAACGTTTTGGGTACCGAGCTGCAGGCGGCGGATGTCGCCGAGACTGTGGCGGCCTTGCTAGGTGCGCAGTTTGACAAGACTACTGGGGCTCAAATTCCGGTTGATGGCGGCAACGATCGTGTTATCTGATCTGGAGTGCGGTCTGAATGGGCAGCAGGTGATCGAGACATGATCATCGGCGGCGAACACATGCAAAGCATCTGGTATGACGTTGGAACCGATCAGGTGCATATAGTTGATCAAACCCGGCTCCCGCATGAATTCCAGGTGCTGACTCTGGCAAACATGGAAGCCGCCTGTCACGCTATTGAATCCATGCAGGTACGCGGCGCGCCACTCATTGGCGTGACAGCTGCCTATGCTGTGTACCTGGCACTGCGCGAAGATGCACAATCCCTTGATCACGCCTGTGCTGCGCTAGCTGCGACCCGACCCACCGCGGTGAATCTGCAGTGGGCACTGGACCGCTGCCGTGCTGCGCTGCAGTCTGTAGCGCCAGAATCGCGAGTATTGCAGGCGCTTGAGCTCGCCCAGCTCATGGAAAAAGAAGACATCGCAATCTGCGAGGCCATCGGTGATCACGGGGCAGCTCTAGTAGAGAGTCTCTGGCAGGAGAAGCGCAGCAGCCAGGATCGACTCAATATTTTGACCCACTGCAACGCTGGCGCTCTGGCCACGGTAGACTGGGGCACGGCTCTGTCTGTCGTCTACAAGAGTGCAGAGCGCGATATTCCCCTGCATGTCTGGGTGGATGAAACCAGGCCGCGCAACCAGGGCGCCGCGCTGACCTGCTGGGAACTGGCGCAAGCCGACATTCCCCATAGTCTAATTGTAGACAATGCCGGTGGTCACCTGATGCAGGCCGGGCTAGTCGATCTCTGCGTGGTCGGTAGCGATCGCACCACGCGCAACGGTGATGTCTGCAACAAAATAGGTACTTATTTAAAGGCGCTAGCGGCGTTTGATAACCAGATTCCTTTCTATGTCGCCTTACCCCTGTCTTCCATCGATTTTACCCTGGACGCGGGTGTTAATCAGATTCCGATTGAAGAGAGGGCTTCCGGGGAAGTCACCGATATACCGGGTCGAACAGCAGATGGCCTGATTGCCAGTGTAAGGGTCGCGCCGGAGGGCGTGCAGGTCAGTAACCCCGGGTTCGATGTGACACCAGCCAGGCTGGTGACGTCACTTGTAACCGAGCGCGGCGTGGTGGCGGCCAACAGCGAAGCGATTGCCAGCCTGCTTGATTAGGGATTGATTTAGCCCGGCGGCCAACTGAGGGCGCGGCCACCCAATATATGCAGGTGCAGGTGAAACACAGTCTGGCCGCCGTCGGTCCCTGTGTTGATCACGTAGCGAAACCCGTCTTCCGCGAGCCCGAGTTCGGTCGCGATCTTGTTCGCAGCAAGCATTAGCTTGCCCAGCAGTGCCTCGTTTTCTTCCCCGCCGTCATTTACGGCAGAAAGATGTTTTTTCGGGATAACCAGCACATGGGTCGGTGCGGCTGGATTAATATCGTGGAAAGCATACACATGCTCGTCGGAATAGACCTTGTTAGAGGGTATAGCGCCTGCGATAATTTTGCAGAAGAGGCAGTCTGCTGACATGGGATACTCCTTGTGAGCTTGGGGTCTTATAAGGTAGCCCCCGTAGAATTTTCCTGGCCCATGACGAAATTATTTGGCTACGGGACTTAATGGCACTGAATATTCTATAACAGTGTCCCTTGACCGCGGTATGACAAACTATGCGAATTCTTTTTCTGGTACTCTGTGTTCTCGCTCCACTTGCTTATGCGCAACAGGGGCCGGTGCGCTATGGTTATCGGGTAGTGAATACCTATCCCCACGATATCACTGCGTTCACCCAGGGCCTGTTTTATCACGAGGGTTTTCTCTTCGAGGGAACTGGTAAGCGCGGCTTATCAAAGCTCAGCAAGTTGAACCTCGAAGATGCCAGTGAGCTCCTGACCAAGTCACTGAGTCAGCGCTATTTTGGCGAAGGTATCGAGGTAGTTGATGACAAGATATACCAGCTTACCTGGCAGTCCCACATGGTATTCGTGTATGACAAACACAGTTTTGACCAGTTGGAGACTCACTATAATGCGACGGAGGGTTGGGGCCTGGCCTATAACGGAGAGCACCTCATTCTCAGTGATGGCTCTGCGCGGCTGCAGTTTATGGATCCGGAGACATTCGCGCCGGTCCGGTCGGTGGACGTTACGCTCAATGGTTCCGCTATTCCCAATCTGAATGAGCTGGAGTACATCAACGGCGAAGTGTGGGCCAACGTTTGGCAAACCGACTTCATACTGCGCATTGATCCGGCAACCGGCAGGGTCAATTCGGTGGTGGATCTAACCGGCCTGTCTGCGATGACCGAGCTCGGTAGTTCTGAGGCAGTACTCAATGGCATTGCCTGGGATGCGGACACCGAGCGTCTATTTGTGACCGGTAAGCACTGGGCGCACCTGTTTGAAATCGAAGTGCTTGGCCCCTGATTCATCCATGTGGATTCAGAAAAGCATTAAGTTGCAGCCGAGGCAGCGGGGTTTCCACCTCATTACAGCAGAGGTCTCGCAACAGCTCCCAGAACTCAGGCAGATCGCTATTGGATTGGTGCATTTTCACCTGCAGCACACCTCAGCCTCCCTCAGTATCAACGAGAATGCCGATCACGCGGTGCGCAGCGATATGGAAGCCCATTTTAACGAGCTTGCTCCAGAGGGCGCGAGCTACTTCCAGCATACCTGTGAGGGGCCGGATGACATGCCTGCCCATATAAAGTCCGCTCTGCTGGGTTGTGAGCTTACGGTGCCGGTCAGTCAGGGTAGTCTGCAGCTAGGAACCTGGCAGGGGCTCTATCTCGGAGAGCATCGAAATGAGGCGGGCGGGCGAACACTTGTTGTCACTATTCAGGGGCAGGGGTCCATCGAAGAGAGGCGCCGGTAAGCGGTTGCGATCATGAAGAAAATCCGCACGACCCTCAAGTTTGTCGTACTTCTCGGTCTGTCCATACTCCTGATTTCCTGTGAGACCGTGTCCTATTATTCCCAGGCTGCCCGCGGGCAGCTGGAAATTTTGACAAGCCGCGAGGGAATCCAAGGGTTGTTGCAGGACCCGCAGCTTCCAGTAGAGTTGCGGGAGCAGTTTGAATTGGTGCTGCAGATCCGAGAATTTGCCGCACTGGAGCTGCAGCTGCCGGTGGCGGATAACTACTCCACTTACGTGGATCTTGGCAGGGAGCACGTAGTGTGGAACGTGTTTGCTGCCCCCGAGTTTTCAACCCAGGCAGTTAACTGGTGTTACCCCATCGCCGGCTGTGTTTCCTATCGAGGTTACTTTTCGGAAAGCAGTGCCGAAGCCTATGCCCGCAAACTTGAGCAGGAAGGATTCGATGTCTATACCGGTGGAGTCGATGCCTATTCCACGCTGGGCTGGTTCGATGACTCCTTACTCAGTTCAGTTGTGAACCGTTCTGCCCATCAATTGGCTGGCCTCATATTTCATGAGCTGGCTCACCTGGTGGTGTTTGCGCCTGGTGACACGACTTTCAATGAAAGCTTTGCCACCGCCGTGGAGAGAGAGGGCATTCGCCGCTGGGCACGGGCACGTGGCGAGCAGCAGCTATATCTTGATTCGGAGCAGAATCTCGCGCGCCAGGCGGAATTTGTGGCCCTGGTTTCAGAGTGGCGGGACCAGTTCGATGTGCTCTACAGCAGCGACACCTCAGAAACCGAGATGCGTGAACAAAAGCAGGGGCTGCAGCAGACGCTGCGCGTAGCATACGAAGATCTCAAGGAGAGCTGGTCAGGCTATGACGGCTATGATGCCTGGTTTGCGAGAGAGCTGAACAACGCCCAGCTATCCACAGTCGCTTCTTACAACGACTTGGTGCCAGCTTTCGACCGCCTGTTGCAGCAGCTTAAGGGTGATCTTGGGCAATTCTATAGACGGGTGCAGGAGCTGGCGGAGCTGCCAGTAGATGAGCGTGAGCAACAGTTGCCTAACCCTAACTTACTGGCGCGCGAGACGGCTTTCCAGATTTAATACCAGGTCCGCATAAAAGCCAGATTCAGGATCTTTGTTGGCGGCTGAACGATAGGCCTCCAGCGCTTCCTCTACTTGGCCTTCTTGCTCAAGGATTCGGCCCAGGCTGCGATCAAAAAATGCATTGTCCGGTGTTGCTGCAATGCCGGCCCGGTAGATTCGAATCGCCAGATCTGCGCGACCACTGTTGTTATAAGTGTTCGCCATGATGTGCACCTGAGAATCATTGGCTGGATCCAGGGCAATGGCGCGCTCATCATATTGGATGGACGAATCATAATTCTGGTTCTGTCTCTCCAATTCTCCAAGCGTACTCACCGCCGCAATCAACGGTGCGGTAACCTGCTGTTCTAATTCAATGTAGCGCGCCAGCAGCGGCTTGGCTTCATCAAAACGCTCGAGAAAATAATAGATATTGGCCAGGTTGCGAATCGCGTTGGCGAAATTTGGATCCGCAGTTATCGCCTTGCGATACTCTTCTATGGCTTCTTCATAACGCTGCAGGTTACTGTAAGTGTTGCCACGGCGGAACATTTTCTGGGCCAGTTCGCCATCAATGGTCGGACCTTCACGCGTAATATCCAAGCCGCTGTAGCGATCGAGTACGTTACTGGTAGCGCTATCCTGTGCCAGCACAGAGGTGGCGGCAAGGCTGAAGCTGAGTGCGGCAAAGCTGGCAAGTAGCTGATATTTCATGAATTATTCCAAGTGTGGCTTGATCAAGCTGGCATAAATGGAGTGGCGCAATATACCTGAGCCGCAAGCTAACTTCCAGCAAGGCAGTCTTAAGCAGGCCCTGGAGGGAAGCTTGGAGTTTGCGGAGCAAGCTGTTTGCCTGAATTATCTATATCAAGGCTGGGTCAGCACTAGGATAGGCGTATTTCATTTCCATCATCGGCGCTTACTGTGCCGATGATAGCGGCATCGATCAGTCCCGCTGCCTGCAAATCCTGCAGACAGTCATGGGCCTTGCCCTCTGGTACGCCGGCAAGTAATCCGCCAGCAGTCTGCGGGTCAAACAACAGCGGATACTTTGCGCGTTTGGCGAACGCCTCATTGTTTTCGATCCGGGTAGCGCTCATTGCGTTATCTTTGTGTAAGGAGCTGATAATTCCCTGTTCTAGCGTAGACAGTGCGCCATCGAACGCTGGTATCGCATCCAGGTTTAGGCGCAGCCCCAATTCAGCGTCGCTCAACATTTCCAACAGGTGACCAAATAATCCGAAACCAGTGATATCTGTGCAAGCATTAGCGCCATGTCTCACAAATATTTGTGAGGCATCACGATTAGAGATCAGCATGGAATTGTATAAATCATCGATCCAGGAGTGTCTGGCCTGGTAGCGCATATCTGCCGCCAGCAGGGTGCCTGAACCGAGGGGTTTGGACAGGATTAGCACGTCGCCAGCTTTTATGTTGCTTTTACTTAGAATTGTCTTCTGCACCGAAAAGCCATTGACAGAGAGTCCGAATTGCAGCTGTTCGGCCTCAGCCGAATGGCCTCCGATCAATTTGCAGTCGTTTTCCTGCAATGCGCGGGAGCAGCCTAACATCAATTCTCTTAGCTGCTGCTTGGCGTATTTTTTTTCAGCAAAGGGGAGGCCGGCCACCGCAAGGGCTGAGTGAGGTTGAACACCCATAGCGAAGATGTCGCTGAGGCAGTGATTAGTGGCGATCATGCCAAACAGCCAGGGGTCCTGGGTGAAGGCTTTGATGAAGTCCAGACTCTGCAAAAGAATGCGTCCATCCGGGAGCTGAACCTGTGAGGCATCCTCGATGCCGCCTGGGGTGGTAAGCACGTCTCCGCCGGATGGATCTGGCAGTTCATGCAGCACTTCCTCCAGTACGCTGCTGGCCACTTTGGCACCACATCCGGCGCAGCGCATGGCATGATTGCGCAAGCGCTGCTCTGCTTCCCGGTCAAGCAAGCCGCTGGCGATGTCTAATTCAGCCGGCATTTCTGGCAGCTTGGAAAATTTTTCTACGAATCGACGATCAATGAAGTCTTTCAGGCGCCACATCTGTTTGCCGCTGAAGAACCATTCTCCACGCGTCGCGATAGCCTCGTGATTGCCCATACTAATCAGCGCGAGGGCCTGTCTTTGCGGGAAGTAAGTCTTGAGTTTACGTCCGGTTGCATATCGGCGCAGATTTTCAGCGAGAATCTTGCCTTGTCGGACAGCGTAGACTCCTGACTTGGGTCTTGGCTGGCCTTGAATTGTGGCGGCATCACCCGCGGCAAAAACGAAATCATGGCTGCTGGTTTGCAGGCTTGGTTTCACCTCGATAAAGCCATCTTCGCTGCGGTGCAAACCGCACTGAAATGGCCAGTCAGGCAGGCTGGCGCCGGTAGCATAGATTATTGCGTCAGTCTCCAGTATGGTTTGATCAGCGAGGGTGACCTTACCCTTGTCTATGCGAACAACCATCGCGTTCAGGACAACCTCGATGCCACGTCGGGTTAATTCCTGCAGAGCAAACTGTCGGCCGCGCGCATTGTGCAAATTCAGCAAGTGCGAATCTGCCGTAACAATACGCAGCAGTAGCCGCCCCTTTAACCTTTCCTCTGCCGTTCCTTTCGCTGTTCTTTTTCCCTCTTCTTTTTTCTCCGCAGTGGCGGTCGCTCCTGTAGCTCTGTTGATTGCGACGTGCATGGAAAAGGCCAGCTCCACACTGGCCGGGCCACCGCCCACTATGCTTAGCGTGTAGTCTTTTCCTTCTTGCATGGCCGCCACTGCAGCGGACTTGATGGTTTCCCAATTTTCAAGAAACCGGTCTATGGGCTTAACGGCGAGTGCGTGCTCGTTTGCACCCGCGATAAGGTCACGTTTTGGATGCGAGCCGATGTTGAGGGAGAGCAGGTCAAAATGCAGATCAGGACGATCGTCGAATGTAATCACTCTCAGGTCAAGGTCGATATGCTGCACCTCGGTCTGAATGAGCCGCGCCCCGGCAAATTGCGCGAGTGGGTGCAAATCGATATGCATGTCATCAAAGCTGTAATCACCAGCGATAAAGGCAGGCATGGAACCTGAATAGGGTGTCACTACTTCCCTTGATATCAGAGTCACAGCGAGCCCTGGGATGGGCTTCATACCGAACTGCCGAAGCACCGCCAGGTGGCTGTGTCCGCCGCCGACGAGTACCAGATGTTTAACAATTGGACTGAGTTTCATTGCTGCGCTATTGGTCCTGAGCAAAAATTGGTCCTAAGCAAAACAGGTCCTGGGCAAACATGGCAAGGATGCTTCTTAATCCTGTTACTCTCAACGACACGCACAGCCCCTATGCTTAACCGGCCTTGGCTTGGCTCTCGATAGACTGCCCAGGTTTCGATTTGGTCCACTGGCCGAGCCGGGTCTCTGTGCCAATTCCTGGCCTATCAGGGATAAATTGGGTAAGCACTAAAGAGCCAAAGGCAATACCGGCGCCGATTATGAATACTGCACTGTGATTGATGACCCACACCAGCCCGAGCAAAGCGGGCAGCACCACCGCGGCAATATGATTGATGGTGAAGCTGATGGAGGATGTCGCTGCGATGTCGGCCGGGTCGGCAATTTTCTGGAAGTAGGTTTTGATGGCGATTGCCATGGCGAAAAACAGGTGGTCAAGTAAATACAGCGCCACCGCCACCGCGATGCTGTCCACAAAGGCATAGCTGACGAATACGATGATGAGCCCGACGTATTCCATAGTCAGGGCTCGGCGCTCGCCTACCACGCTGATCAGGTGACCAATTTTCGGTGCTAGCCAGAAAGTGAAGACCGCATTAACAAGGGTCAGAAGCACCACGTTCTCAACCGGGAAGCCAAATTTTTCTACCAAAAGAAAGCCAGCGAACACCACAAAAATCTGCCGCCGCGCGCCAGCCATAAAAGTGAGCAGGTAGTACAGCCAGTATTGCTTGCGCAGGAACAGGTTTTTTTTCTGGGTCACTTGATCTTCGAAGTGGGGAATCGCAAACCAGCAAAACAATCCGATTAACACTGCCGCGCCACCGGCTAGCAGGTAGATGACGAAGTAGTTGGCACTGAAGAGAAGCAGGTAGATATACAGGCCACCCAGGATCAGGAAATTACAGATGGCGCGTGCGCTTAGCAGTTTGCCCAGCACGGCGGGCGCTTCTTCTTTGGCCAGCCATTGCAGGCTCAGCGAATTATGCAGGGTTTCGAGATAATGAAAGCCCACTGACATCACCACCGTGGTGACGTAGAGCCACAGCGCGGCGGGGTAGAAGGCGGTAATGGCTGTGCCTATACCGAGTGTGATCAGTGACAAAATTGCGAAATTCTGTTGCCGAATGTATAGCATCACCAGAATTGCAGTAAATGCCAGGAATCCCGGCACTTCGCGTAGACTCTGCAGGATACCTATTTCCTCGCCGGTAAAGGCAGCCTGTTCCACCGCGAAGTTGTTAAGCATGACCTGCCAGGTGGCAAAGGCAATGGTGTTTCCGATCGCGAGCAGATACAGGAAAGTCTTTCGATCCTGCAGGACTCGAGAAACAGCCTGGGAACGAGCCGGAGACAAGGCTAATGATGGAACCGGTAATTTCATCGAAACCTGCTAAACCTAGAGAAGGATGAAGGTGACACGGGCCAGCCCGGCGAGCGGATTGCAGGTGGCGTGCCAAGGTCACGGATTATATCATCCTTCAACATGTCTGCACTCGAGATATATGCCGGTCCATTAGCGCGAGAGCGCATCAAGCAACAGGGATTCCGCCCAGAGCTGTTCTCCCTGCTGCTGGGTGCTTCTGGCGGTCCCAAATGGTTCGTGCTTTACGGGCTCGATCGCTACCTGTTTGGTGACTTCTTCGCCAGCAGGAAAGAACCTCTGATGACCATGGGCTCATCCGCGGGCGCCTGGCGCTTGAGTTGCCTTGGTACTGCCGAGCCGCTCAGGGCAATCGACGAACTCGCCAGGCGCTATAGCGGCGAGACTTACTCTGAGCAGCCCTCGATTGAAGAAATTACCGGCAAGATGCGCAATATGCTAGCCGACGTGTTGGGGCCCAGCGGTGCGGCGGAGATAGCGGGTAATACTGTATTTCGAACCCACATCATTGCCGATCGCTGTAAGGGAATTGCAAATTCCAGGCATGCGTCGCTGCAGAAGATAGCATTAGGAAGCAGCGCGATGGCCAATATATTGAGTCGCCGCACGCTATCCTGGTTTTTTCAGCGTACGATCTTTACGAATATGGGCGATATGACGCCTTTTCTAGCTTTAAATGACCTGGACACCGCGATAGCGCCCCTGGTAGAAAGTAACGTCATCGATGCCATGATTGCTAGTGGATCCATACCCTTTATTCTTGAGGGTGTGAGAGATATAGAAGGTGCCAGCAAAGGTCTCTACTGGGATGGAGGGATTACTGACTATCACTTCGATATGCCGTTTACTGAGCTGGATGGACTCGTGCTCTATCCTCATTTCAGCCCCAAGATCGTGCCAGGCTGGTTTGACAAGATGTTGCGCTGGCGCCGACCGCCACTCAAGCACTTTGACAATGTAGTATTGCTGACCCCATCTGCGGAGTGGACTGCATCACTACCCGGGGCCAAGATTCCCGATAGAACCGATTTTGAGCGCTATGGAGAGGATGAACGTCTGGACAAATGGCAGCAAGTGCTGGATGCCAGTCATCAACTTGCTAGAGAATTTTCCGATCTGATTTCAAGCGGGGATGGGTTATCATCTGTTAAGGATTTTTCTGAACGACCGGTGTAAGAATTATGCCCACAATCCGCAAAGCTTCTCTGGACGATAGTCCTCGTGTCGCCGACATCTACAACTGTTATATTGAAAGCACCACGATAACCTTTGAGGAAGAGATGGTGTCCGCAGGAGATATGGCCCAGCGTATCGCTGTGACCGATCACACGCGGCCATGGTTTGTATTGGAAGACGATGGTCTGATTCTGGGCTATGCCTATGCGGCGCGCTGGAAGGACCGTTCCGCCTACCGCTTCGCCCGGGAAACCGCGATATACCTGGCGCCGGATAATTTCGGTGAGGGCCTTGGCAAGCAACTCTATGAACATTTGATCAAGGCGCTCAGGGAGACAGAAGTGCACACCTTGATAGCCGGAATCGCACTTCCCAATGAGGCTAGTATCGCCCTGCATGAAAAGCTGGGCTTTGTTAAGGTGGGAGAATTTGTAGAAGTGGGTAAAAAGTTCGATAACTTCTTAAACGTAGGTTATTGGCAACTCGTCCTATGACAAGATCAAAACACATTTCCATGCTCTGCTGTATAGTCTTATTGAGTCTAGTACTCAGCGGCTGCGTTGTTGGTACCGCTGTGGGTACTACGTTTTCGGTGGTTGCGGAAGTGATTGCCTTTCCATTTAAACTTGTCGGCGCGGTCGTCGGCGCCATTGTTCCCTGATTTTTCGAACCTGATTTCATGAGCTTCAATCCAGCTGAATACGATATTCCCGCTAATTATCGCCACTGGGAAGGTGATACGGCCGAAGATTCTATCGGTCCCTTTTTCTTCTATATGGATGGTGACAACCCCCGCACCGCATTTCGGGTTCAGGCCCACAACTGTAATGCGCATAACACGGTCCATGGCGGTGTGTTGATGGCATTCGCCGACTACACCCTGTGCCTGGGCGCCAATGGCGGAGAGAGTGAAAGTGTCGCGACCGTGACCTGCAACAATGAGTTTGTGGCACCGGCCAATGAGGGTGATTTGATCCTCGGAGAAGCAGAAACGATCAGGCGCGGGCGCTCAATTGTTTTTATGCGCTGTACATTGCGGACGGGTGTGCAAGTGATTCTCACCAGTAGTGCGGTCATCAAGCGTATCGGCAACCGCTAATCTATCGCTGCAAGCGTTCAGTGAGTTCTTCCGGTGACGCAAACAGGTGCGTCGGTCCTTCAACCTTCAGTTCTTCGCGATCCCCATAGCCCCACAGCACGCCCGCACTTTTCAGGCTATTGCTGTGGGCAGCTTGAAGATCAACGGCACGATCACCAATCATCAGGGCATCCTCAGAGATTGAGCCAGTTGCCAGCAATTCTTGCAGCTGCTGCGACTTGGGTTGCGGTGTTGCCGGTCCGCTGACGAATTCAAAGTAATGAATAAGTTTGAAACACTCAAGTATCTTGATGGCGTTACTCGGCAGCTTTGATGTGCACACACCTAGCCGCTGACCGTTGGCGCGCAAGCTGCTGAGCATATGTTCAATACCCGGATACAGCGTGTTCTCCTTGAATCCCAGTTCGCCATAACGCTCGCGATACTTTGCTGCAAGTGCAGCGATATGGGTTTTGTCCTCACTGCCACTCAATTTACCCAGCGTAAGTTCCAGCGGGGGGCCAATATGCTGGGTAATCTCATGCTCAGGCAATGGTGAGTAGTCGAATGAAGTAAGCGCAAAGTTCATACAGCGAATGACGCCTACAGCGGGGTCGCTTAAGGTGCCATCAAGGTCGAATATCAGGGTCGAATAGGGCATTGGCGATCTTCAGTCGGTAAGTGCGTAGACCCGCTCGGCGGTACCGTAAAACAGGGCTTGTTTTTCGTCAGCCGAGAAATCCGCCGTTAATTTCTTAAAGGCGTTCCAAAGTACTGGGTAACTGATGGAGAGTCTATCTACCGGGAAATTGCTTTCAAACATGCAGCGTTCCGGACCGAAGCATTCGATCATGTGCAGGTAATACTTCTTCTGGGCCGCGACGAATTCATCCGAGCTGGGTGGCCGATCTGCCTTATGCCAGCCAAAACCATTATCCGGCATTGCCAGTCCGCCTAGCTTGACATAAACATTAGGGCATTTCGCCAATTGCCGCATCTCAGTTCTCCATTCCTGAAATATTTCTTCGCGATAGTTTCTGTAGGTGCCGACTCCCAGTGGAGTGCCGAAATGATCCAGGATCATGGTGCATTCAGGAATCGCTTGAGCCAAGTCGATGAAGTCAAGGTTCTGATGATGGTAGTGCCAGGTGTCATAAGTTAAATTTCGGCCCACCAGGCTGCGTAGCCCCGCACGAAAAATTTCTTTGCCGTAAAGATAAGCCGGAGCCTGCCCTGGAATAAGAAGATCTTCGGGCCGCTTGTCCCTGGCGCCGGCGTGCCTGATTCCCCGAAAACGTCCGGCACAGATATCGGTGTGCTTGTCGAGTAGCTCGCCGAGTTTGGCTGCATCCAGCGTGAGATCAGC
>CENZ01066061.1_pt1 | contig 47084 bp, 37 predicted proteins | sample 361341 | NCBI WGS metagenome assembly CENZ01 (sample SAMEA2619782, study PRJEB7988) | marine metagenome | biome: marine biome (ENVO:00000447); feature: deep chlorophyll maximum layer (ENVO:xxxxxxxx); material: "saline water (ENVO:00002010), including plankton (ENVO:xxxxxxxx)" | depth 50 m
CGTGAACCCCCCAGACGGGCTAATGTAGCCTCTGTCATGGTGCTCAAAATATCAGCGAGGCGACCAATTTCTAGCCTGCGAATAGAAAATCCATGCATAATTTGTGGGGAAGTGGCCACAAAGCCCCATTTTAGGGCCGTTCAGGCGAAAATCGCAGACAATTTGTCACATCTTGTTGCTTGGAAAATCGTTCCCAGATGCGCAAAATGGCAAATCGGCACTTTGTGCTAAACGCCCAGGCAGTGTGTGTCTTTACATCCCGGCTTGTTGAGGAGCTAAAAATGAGATTTGTACGAATATTAGGACTGGGATCAGCCCTGGCACTGCTGCCGGCGCTGGCCGCGGCGCAGGATGAGGCTGATCACCCCACCTACGCCAAGGAAGTCTCCCGCATCATCCAAGATAACTGCCAGATTTGTCACCAGCCTGGTCAAATCGGCCCTATGTCTTTCACCAGCTACGATGAAGTGCGCCCATGGGCACCGCTGATTCAACTCAAGGTAGCTAATCGTGAAATGCCTCCTTATCAATATGATCGGGACACTGGGGTACAGGAACTCAAAAATGATTGGCGCATGGCTCAAGAAGACATCAATACTATCGTTGCCTGGGTAAATGCTGGATCTCCGATGGGTAACCCAGAAGATCTGCCTCCGCCAAAAGAATACCCAACAAAAGGTGAATGGCGCCTACAAGCAGATTTAGGTCCACCTGATCACGTCATTAAGTCTGCCGCCTGGGATGTTCCGGCGCAGGGTCAGGACCTGTGGTGGGAACCCGTAGTTGACTCGGGCATCAGCGAAAGCCGCTGTATTAAGGCGGTGGAGACACTGCCTTCCGCTGCTGCGCAAGGTGCAACACACCATGCTAACTCTCATTTCAAGATTTTGGACGAGGAAGGTGAATGGGTAGACAGTGATCGCCTGTCCGAGTTTGCTTTTGGTAAGCTGGGCGAGAAGGTACCTCAAGGCGCCTGCCGCAGAGCACCGGCCAATTCAAAAGTAGAGTGGGAAATTCACTACTATCCAGACGGTAATGCCGTTGCTAATGATCAGGTGGCTGTCGGTATCTGGTACTACGACGAAGAAGACGGCTTTAACGAAGAAGAAGCCTACCGACAAGACCTTCGCGCCTACCGTCTCGATGGTGGTGGCGATTACATGATCCCTCCCCATGGCACCTTGATGACCCAGGGTTTCCATTCCTTCGACCACCCGGTTCGCGTTGACAGCTGGCAGCCTCACATGCACCTCCGTGGTGTGGCGATGGCGCTGGAGATGTTCAACCCCGAAACCGGCCGACGCGAAATGCTGAGCCAGGCTTCCAACTGGACCGCTGGTTGGAACCACAGCCACATGTATGAAGATGGCTATCAGCCTCTGATTCCAGCAGGCGCAACTATGATCATCACCGCCTGGCATGACAACACTGAAAACAACCCCATGAACCCGGATCCGGATCAGTGGGTTGGTGCAGGTCAGCGCACCACCGACGAGATGTCCCATGCCTGGATCGCGGTTACCCACCTAGACGACGAAGGCTACGAGAAGATTGTCGCTGAACGCGAAGAACGCGATCAGAGAGCCCTTGCAGGTTCTGATGACTAAGCAGTAAGTGTTGCTGACTCAAACGCACTTGCTAACAAAACTAAAAGGCCTGGTGTCAAATGACCCCAGGCCTTTTTTATTCTCCTTAGTCTGTTGCCAACAGGCGGAGCTGGAGAGGTTTGCTTTTGACCCATGCCGGCAGTATGTGACTCTGCATGAAACCTCGTTCCACCTTGATGCCAATAGTTTCGGCAGACTTGCTGGTAGCAGAGACTGTTGGCGTGAATTGCGGCGCTGACTGGCCAAGTTATTATATGCCGCTAACAAGAGAATTTCGGGGCTCTTAATCGGCGAATTTTTGGACAATTGGACAGTGTTATTGCCTGAGAAACTCCTGTAGTTTAGCTTTAGCCTGGCGGGGCAGCAGGATTTGGCGAGTCTTTGAGAAGTCGCAATAAACATTGAAAGAACTTTGAGCCCGACAGCCGCAGACATGGGCCATCTGAATGATTCGACCGTCAGATTCGTTGATAATAGGCGGTACAAGCCGGGAACTGAAAACAATATCAGGAGTGTTGCAATGAAGATTGGTGCGCCAACAGAAACCGCCGAAGGCGAAGCGCGGGTAGCGCTGACGCCGGAGAGCGCGGAGCGGCTGCAAAAGCTGGGATATGAGTGCCTGGTGGAGTCTGGCGCCGGCGCGGCAGCCTCGATCACCGATGCGGCCTATGAGGCGGCCGGGGTCAAGGTGTTGGGCTCTGCAAGCGAGCTGTGGAGCGAAGCTGACGTCATCGTTAAGGTCCGCGAACCTTCCTTGGCAGAAGTCGACGCAGCACCGGAAGGCAAGACGCTGATTAGTTTCATCTGGCCCGCCGCCAACGAGGACTTGCTGGCAAAACTGCAGGCCAAGCAGATGTCAGTGCTGGCAATGGACATGGTGCCGCGCATCAGTCGGGCGCAGAAAATGGATGCGCTGTCTTCCATGGCCAATATCGCGGGCTACCGCGCGGTAGTCGAAGCCGGCAACAATTTCGGCAGATTCTTTATGGGCCAAATGACGGCGGCCGGTAAAGTGCCCCCAGCCAAGGTGCTGGTAGTAGGAGCCGGCGTGGCGGGACTGGCTGCTATTGGTACCTCTGTTTCCCTCGGTGCCATAACGATGGCCTTCGATGTGCGCCCGGAAGTGTCGGAACAAATCGAATCCATGGGAGCAGAGTTCGTATTCCTGGATTTTGAAGAGGCGCAAACCGATGGCGCCGAGTCTGGTGGCTACGCAGCGCCGTCCAGCCCAGAGTTTCGCGAGAAGCAATTAGAGAAATTCCGCGAACTGGCCCCCGAGGTAGATATCGTTATCACCACTGCGCTTATCCCCAATCGCCCGGCACCGGAGCTGTGGACAGAGGATATGGTTGCTGCCATGAAGCCTGGCTCAGTTATTGTTGACCTGGCGGCTGAGCGTGGCGGTAACTGCGCGCTGACCAAGGCTGACGAGAAGCTGGTCACCGATAATGGCGTCACTATCATCGGCTACACCGACTTCCCCAGCCGCATGGCGACCCAATCTTCCACGCTCTATGCCACCAATATTCGCCACATGATGGATGATCTCACACCGGAGAAAGATGGTGTGCCGGTCATCGACATGGAAGACGATGTGATTCGCGGCGCGCTGGTTACCCACGAGGGTGAGATTACCTGGCCGCCGCCACCGCCCAAGATCAAGGCCATCGCTGCCGCGGCGCCGCAGAAGAAAGAAGCGGAAGAGAGCCCTGAAGAAAAGGCCGCGCGTGAACTGGCAGAGATGAAGAAGTCACTTAATCGCACCGGTTTGCTGCTGGGTATTGGCGGTGTGCTCTGCCTGGCCCTGGGCACGGTGGCGCCACCAAGCTTTATGCAGCATTTTATTGTGTTTGTGCTCTCGGTTTTTATTGGATTTCACGTCATCTGGGGAGTCGCGCATTCACTGCATACACCGTTGATGGCTATTACCAACGCGATCTCTTCCATAATTATTGTTGGCGCCTTGCTGCAAATAGTTTCAGGCAGTTTCCTGGTGATATTGCTGGCTGCTATTTCGGTGTTCATGGCTTCGGTCAATATCTTTGGTGGGTTTCTGGTTACGCGTCGCATGCTCGCGATGTTTCAACGGAGTTAAGGGATGCATACTAACGAAGGACTCGTCACTTCAGCCTACGTCGTAGCTGCAGTGCTTTTTATTCTGGCACTGGGTGGTCTCTCCAACCAGGAGAAAGCCAAACGCGCCATCTGGTATGGCATCATCGGCATGACCCTGGCGGTCGCTGCAACTATCAGCGCTGCGGGAGGTCAGACCTTTCTTATTGGGCTAATGGTGTTGGCTGGCGGTATTGGCGGCTGGATAGTCGCTAATCGTGTGCAGATGACCCAGATGCCTGAGCTGGTCGCCGGCTTCCACAGCCTGGTGGGACTGGCGGCGGTATTCATCGGTATCAACGCAGACCTTGAGATGGGCGCCGCCCTGGCTGCAAGAGCAGCAGGCACCGCTGATCAGTTGGCAGGTTTTGCCGCTACCATCGCCGCGAAGACTGAGGTGGAACTCAGTATTCTCAAAGTGGAGCTATTCCTCGGCATTTTGATTGGGGCGATCACTTTCACCGGCTCCATCATCGCCTATGGCAAGCTGGCCGGCAGACTCAGCTCCGCTGCGTTGACGCTTCCCGGACGCCATGCGCTCAATCTTGCGGCATTGCTCGCCTGCTTTGTCCTGGGCTATCTGTACCTTAACGGTGCTGGTCTGTGGACCATGCTGCTGGTTACCGTAATCTCGGGCGCGATTGGCTGCCATCTTATTCTGGCAATCGGTGGCGCTGACATGCCTGTAGTGGTCTCGATGCTGAATTCCTATTCCGGCTGGGCAGCCGCAGCGATCGGATTCACGCTTGGCAACGACTTGCTGATTGTGACTGGTGCATTGGTGGGTTCTTCCGGTGCCATCCTTTCCTACATCATGTGTAAAGGCATGAATCGCTCTTTCGTCTCGGTGATTCTCGGTGGCTGGGGTGGTGAGACCCAGGCAGCCAGTACTGTCGAAGGCGAAATGATTGCCGCCGACGCCGACGCCGTGGCACAGGCGGTGCAGGATGCCGACAGTGTCGTCATCGTGCCGGGCTATGGCATGGCGGTGGCGCAGGCGCAAAGTTCCGTCTCTGAGTTGACCAAGCGTCTGCGTGGGCAGGGCAAAACCGTGCGCTTCGCCATTCACCCGGTCGCCGGTCGCTTGCCTGGGCACATGAATGTGTTGCTGGCCGAGGCCAAGGTGCCCTACGACATCGTGTTGGAGATGGAAGAGATCAATGACGATTTCCCACAGACCGATGTGGTCATCATCATCGGTGCCAACGACATTGTTAATCCTGCTGCACAGGACGACCCAGGTAGCCCGATCGCCGGTATGCCCGTTCTGGAAGTGTGGAAGTCGCGCCACGTGTTCGTGTGCAAGCGCGGTCGCGGTACTGGATATTCGGGCATCGAAAATCCGCTGTTCTTCAAGGAAAACACGCGCATGTTCTATGGTGATGCCAAGGCGTCCATGGATGATCTATTGCGGGAGCTGGATTAAGTCGCTAATCAGAATGGGATTCAAAGTACTTTGATCGAGCAAAATGAAGAGAAGCATCAAGAGAAACCAGGAATAATTTAGTGGAGTCCGAGCAATTTGATTTCTTGCTTGCCCCAATTTGTACTTAATATAAATAACTAAAACGTGGATCTACTCATGAAATCCAGAATCAGCAGACGAAATTTTCTTCTTGGTAGTTCAGCTGTCGTGGCAGCGGGCGCCATGCAGGGCATTCCCGGCACACCTTTGTCCCCGCCACTGAATCTCATGAAGAGCGCGTTCGGACAGGGCAATATCGCCATGCCGGATACCATGATCCGCATGAATTCCAATGAAAACCCGTGGGGCCCATCGCGAGCTGCGCTGCGTGCGATTAATGCAGCTGTCGAAGAGGCAAACCTCTATACCTATTTTCTTTCCGGTGAAATCTCGGAGTTGATCGGTAGTCAGCAGAATATTGCGCCCGAGCACATCAGTGTGGGAGCGGGCTCCTCAGAGATACTTAAGCTAGGGGGATTATTGGCAAGCATGAATGAAGGCTCAATCGTAGTTCCAGACCCGACCTTTGAAGATCTGCCACGCTACGCAGGGGCAAACGGTTCTGAAGTGATTCGCGTACCGGTTAACGACAACCTGGAAACTGATCTAGAAGCGATGGCCAGCGCAGTCAGACGTGATACCAAGCTGATCTATATTTGCAATCCGAACAATCCTATTCCCAGTATTGTCGAGAAGAATGCGCTCCGAGATTTCGTATTGGAAATGTCGCGCGATCGCATGGTGTTTGTCGATGAGGCTTACCACGAATTCGTCGATGATCCTGAGTACGGCACCATGATGGGTTTGGTGCGTGATGGTCATCAGAATATTATCGTCGCGCGGACCGCATCGAAGATTCATGGCCTGGCAGGGCTTCGGGTAGGATTTGGTTTTTCTCACCCGGACCTCGCTGCCGAGATCAACAGACGTATGACCGGTACAGTCAATATCATCGGCATGCGTGCAGCGCTGGCCAGCTACCGTGATATGGAACACAGCAACTTCGTTTTACGCAAAAACAAAGAGGCGCTGGATATCACCCAGGGCTATTTTCGTGAAGCAGGTATACGCCACATCAATTCAGCCGCCAACTTTACCTTCGTTGAGACTGGCCACGACATAGATGAAGTTCAGGCGCGCTTCATGGAACACAATATTCGGGTCGGCAGGCCGTTCCCTCCTTACCGCAACTGGATGCGCCTGAGCATGGCCAAGCCAGATGAAATGCGCTATTTCGTGCAGACATATGAGAAGTTATACGGCTAGGTCCACGGTTTTCCGGACGTATCTCACTAGGTGGAGGTCTGGAACTCACGGATAGCCAATCATTTCACTTTATGACGCTGCGCCATTAAATAATCAGAAGCCCAACCTTTTTCTCCCGCTGGGAAAACGAAGCTGATGAAATCATTGAAGATTGGTCTGCTGGTAATTGGCTTACTCTTGCTGGGTACGCTCTTGACCCTGCGCGTGACCGGTTTCCCGCCCGGACATCCCACTGCCGGGGATTATGTCAATGCTGGCCGGTCGGCCCGGCCAGGATTATGGTTGGCGGGGGAAGTCGTTAGTGAAGCCGTGACGAATTGGGACTGGGTTAATCAATATAGTGATGCCTTTGCTGAAGATGCAACTGAGCTTGAGACTCGAACCTGGTACGGTATTCCTCACTCCGTCACGGTGCTACTGGTTCCGCGTGGCGACAAACTCTATTTGCAGTCGAGTGCGCAGACCTTCAGATTGAACAAGGAGTTCCCATACGGCAAGGTGTGGTGGAGAAATGTCGAGCGCGACCCGCGTGTGCGTCTGAAGATTGGCGGAAAGATTTACGAAATGACAGTGGTATTAGTCCAGGACCGGGCCGAGGTTGCTCAATTGCGAGGAGGCAAAGACCCTATCGTGAAGGCACTGGACGCCAATGGCAACGAATACATCACTGAGGAATGGCACTATTGGCGCGTGTTTCAGCGAAACATCGCGGAATATTGATCAGGCAGATTGTTGCGCCATTCGGCTTGAATTCATGACAAAAAACAAAAGCAAAAAGGCCTAGAGGGTTGCTCGATTCCTTAACCATCAGCTTCGACCCCGATTCATTCTTACTGCTGAACCTGCTGCTGGCGCTGATGATGTTTGGTGCCTCGCTGTCGGTGAAGTGGTCAGACTTCAAGTTTTTACTTGGCTCGCCCAAGGCACCAGCAATCGGCCTGTTGTGTCAGTTCCTGCTGCTGCCTTTTGTCACTTTCCTCATTACTCGAGTGCTGCAGGTCGACCCCTCTATCGCGCTAGGCATGATCCTGGTTGCCTCCTGCCCGGGCGGAAGCTTCTCTAATATCATGACCTGGCTGGCGGGCGGGCACCTGGCAACTTCAGTATCGATGACCGGTATTTCTACCTTAGCTGCGTTGTTAATGACGCCCCTGAATTTTGCGTTCTATGCCAACCTGAATGCACAGACCAGTGCGATACTGGCAGATATTGCGGTTGCGCCAGCGGAAGTTATGGAGCTGATACTGCTGGTGCTGGTGCTGCCACTGTTGGGCGGCATGCTGGTAGGTCGGAAGTTCCCGGCAGCGGCAAGCAAACTGGACAGGCCGTTTCGCTGGCTGTCAATGCTGCTGTTCCTGATCTTTGTGGCAATTGCTTTCAGTGCCAACGGCAATTTGTTTTTACAGTATGCTCAGTACTTTGTTGGCCTGGTCATTCTGCATAATGCAATTGCCTTGCTGCTTGGCTATACGTCATCGAGAGCTATAGGGCTCGATAACGCACAAACCCGAGCGGTGACTCTGGAAGTTGGTATTCAAAATTCGGGTCTGGGGCTAATTATTGTATTTAATTTCTATCCGGAACTGGGCGGCATGATGATCATTACTGCGTTTTGGGGCGTCTGGCATCTTGTGAGTGGGCTGGCGCTGGCCCTGCTCTGGTCAAGGCGTCCTTTGACTGCTGTGGATGCTGTTAGCTAGATTTCTGCTGATGGCTCTCTACAAGAGTATTGAAGTGAGCCTGTAACCATTCAGTCTGCGCCTTAAGCGTGCCAGCAGGTATATCCCCAGGGTAAATGACATCCAGCACATGCAAATGCAGCTTCTGCGTGCGCCCAAGCCGGTAGGCCCAGACCTGCATAAGCGCCCGAATTACGCCATGCAAGGATTGCCCCAGTTGCCTGATCACGGAATGATTGATGTCCACATAAACCAGCACGATGGGTGTTTGTGCACCGCGATGGAGCTGCACGACGCCAGTCTTCCAGGGCAGGTCCCGGGCCGCTTTCCACACGGGGCGAGAAACACTCACCCGGCCGGCGGGCGTCACTACCAGGCTGCCGCCATTCTTTATAAAATCAACTGATTGTTCCACAACCTGTCGGCCTGTCTGTGCCTTGCGATTAGCGTCGAGCTTCACCAGCAAGAACCAGTCGCGTATGGGCTCGAAAACAGAAAGAAAATGGCGACCTATGGCGCGGCAGTCGTGCCCCTGTTTACTACCTAACCAGATGGCGCCGAGCCCGTCGAATAGTCCATGGGGATGATTGGTGGCAAAGATGCAACTCTGGTCCGCAGGAATTTTTTCCTCTCCACTGGTGGCAAGGTCAAAATGATTCTGCTGAAATATTCGGTTGAGTAGCTCGAGTTTCGAAGGTTTGTCGTCTGACAATCTGCTTAAAAATATGTGTGCCCATTGAATACCCAGTAGCCAGAACAGTATCAGTCGGATTGGTTTTGGCCAGTTCTCTAAAGGCATGGGAATACCATCTGATTGAAGCTTAATGAAGGGCTAAGGCAGAGCTTGGTATTTGGTTCAGGTAAGCAAGGCATTACAATTTTCGATCCGGCTGTTCAATTTTGCCAGGCTCACAGGCCAACCGTAGCGCGATCTTTAGCCACAATTGGCTCTTGCGCCCGCTGTCGGCTGGCCGGAATTGATGTGCTTTCAAAATTGTTGACAGTCCGGTTTGTCTTGGAAATTGCTCTTAGAACTCTCTATAGCTACAGACTAATTTTAAACCTGGGTTAAGTCCAAGAAAGTTTCCAAGCGCGCCCTTGCTGCCAGGCTGAAAAGATCACATGTATCCCCTTGGTTCCAACCGCTAAAATTGCTAAGTTCTCTAAGTCCTTTGGTTGCCCCTATTAGAGAACTGCCATGCGCAAACGATTTCAGTCTTCACATCAGACCCGGCGGGATTTTCTCAAGCAAGCCGCCGTCTCTGCCGCCATCGCCGCCAGCCCTTTTGGTAGTTCTGTGGCCCAGCTTCGAAGCGTCGACCAGATCGGTTTGCAGTTGTATTCCCTGCGTCGTGAGATGGCCGCGGATTTTGAGGGCACGCTGGCTCAACTCGCGGAGATTGGTTTCACCGAAATGGAGTTCGCCGGCTATCACGGCCGAACCGCAGCGGAAGTGCGCAGGATTCTGGATGGCTTCGGGCTGCGCTCACCTGCCGCACATATACCTATGACTGCGATCCGACAGGACCTGGAGCGGGAAATTGAGATCGCGGCTACCATCGGTCAAGACTATATTGTGGTTCCCTCACTGCCAGCGGACGAACGTAGTCTGGACGACTATCAGCGCCATGCCGAGACCTTGAACCGCGCGGGTGAAAGGGCGAAGGACTCTGGCGTGACTATGGCCTATCACAATCACGACTACGAATTCGACATTCAGGAAGGAGGGCGGATTGGCTACGATATTCTGACCTCTCAAACCGACCCAGACCTGGTGGTGTTCGAGATGGATCTGTTCTGGGCCGAGGAGGCCGGCTATGACGCTACTTTCTACTTCCTCAAGTACCCAGGTCGATATCCCATGCTGCATGTGAAAGACCGTTCCGGTGCCGGGGAGATGGTTGATGTGGGTCGCGGCTATATCGACTTTGAGGAACTATTCAGTTACGCCAGCAAGGGTGGATTTCGGCACTATTTCATTGAGCATGACAACCCCAGTGACGGTGTTAATTCTATCGCTTACAGCTACAACAGTTTGAGGGAACTGCGCTTTAATTCAACTTATGAGTTGCCTTACTGAGGATGTAAGTCTGAGGTATAAAATCATTAGTAGGATCACGTAATAAACCAGGGCGGGATGCTTTACCGATCTGCAATCTTGGGCGAGGCCGAGGTTTTGCGATGTTTCGGCGCTTGAACAAACCAAATAATTGAACTTCATGCCCTCTTTTTCTCATAAGGAAATATCAGATGAAATTTGTCCTTCCCATACTCTTGTTGATAGTTACTTCTTTGGCTGCATCCGCCCAGCCTGGCCTGCTGACTCCGGCAACAGAAGCAACCGCCAGGCAGTTGATGGAAGAGGCGTTAGCAAGCGACCTGGCCTGGGATATCGTCGAATCGCTGACTACGGAGGTTGGGCCGCGCCTGGCAGGTTCAGAAGCGGAGGCGAGGGCGAGGGACTGGGGCAGCGAGCTCGGAGAACAGCTCAATTTTGACCGGGTTATGATTGAAGAGTTTGAGTTGCCCTACTGGGAGCGAGGCGATATGTCGATCACGATGACAGCGCCTTACCGGCAGGCGCTTTATGGCACCGCGCTGGGTGGTTCTGGTGCGTCTCCCCAGAGTGAAGAGCTGGAAGCCGAAATAGCATATTTTCGCACTGTTGATGAGTTGATGGCCGTAGAAGACTCGGCGCTTATCGGGCGAATAGCCTTCGTTGATGGTGATGCCATTGTTCCCAGTCAAACTGGTGCTGGCTATGGCAGCGCTAATCAACGCCGCCGCATTGGCTGGCAGCACGCGCAGCGAGCCGGGGCTGAAGCGCTGGTGGTGCGCTCAGTGGGCTCCGACAGTCATCGCTTTCCCCACACCGGTATGATGACTCCTGATGGAACCGAATGGGCCGACATGCCGGTTATCGCGGTTTCCAATCCTGATGCCGATCATCTGCGTCGTCTGTATGCAGCGGGCAATTCAATCCGGCTGGACCTCCATTCCAGCGCAGGTTGGCGGGGTGAAAGTCGCAGTGGCAATGTGGTGCTGGATTTAATCGGCCGGGAAAAACCAGAGGAGATCGTACTGATCGGTGGGCACCTGGACAGCTGGGACCTTGGCACCGGCGCCGTGGACGACGGTGCCGGCATTGCTATTACCACGGCAGCCGCGGCTTTAATTGCACAGCTGCCTCAGCGCCCGCGCCGCACTATCCGAGTAGTGATGTTTGGTGCCGAAGAAGTTGGGTTGCGGGGTGCGCAAGCTTACGCTGAGACTCATGCCAGCGAGTTGGCGGCTCATCAGGTGGCAACAGAATCCGATTTTGGCGCCGGCAATATCTGGCAACTGGTTTCAAATGTATCAGAGGCTGGGACACCTGCTATTAATGCCATTGGCAAGATCATCGCACCGCTTGGCATAATCCGTGGCGGCAGCGATGTCCCGGGCGGTGGTCCGGATATTAGCCCAATGGCCGCCCGGGGTGTGCCAACCATAAATCTCATGCAAGACGGCATGGACTATTTCGACCTGCACCACACGCCGGATGACACGCTGGACAAAATTGACCCTGAACATCTGGCGCAAAATGTTGCTGCTTACGTGGTGTTCGCGTACCTGGCAGCGGAACTGGACGTAGAATTCAGGGAGTGATTGCACTCGGCTTCTTTGTATTCTGGCTAACCCTCAAAGTGCTCAGGGCCAGTCTCTTGTTAGCAAAAACACATAGATTTGTTTAACGATAATTCATACTCTGCTTCTCAAATAACCTTGGAGAGATATCATGTTCAGAGTCATTGTCGTTGCTTCGCTTTTTTCCCTGTTGCTTGCCTGCCAACCAGCAGATGACACAGTTTCAGCTGCTGAAGCCGCTCAACAGTTCCCAGATCCTGAGTATCTGAATCCGAATCCACGGGCACCCTATTCAGAAGGTGTCCGCTATGGTGGCTTGATCTTTCTTGCCGGCAAGACAGGAGGTCAGGGTGAATCAGGCGTGCAGCCAGAAACCCGTCGCGCCCTGGAGGCCATTGAAGACGCCTTGGGGCGATTTGGTTCGTCGATGGATAGGGTTGTGAAATGTACGGTCTATCTGGTGGATATGGCCGAGTGGGGCGCCATGAACGAGGTCTACCGCGAATTTTTTCCAGATAACAAACCAGCGCGTACGGCTATAGGTATCAGTCTGGGTGGTGACACGCGTGTAGAGATTGAGTGCATTGCGGCCGCGTAGGTCCCGCACACGATCATTAGTTCTGCGACATTTAAGGAAGAAGTCACAGAGGTTTGAGAATGAGTCGGCCATGGCAGGCTCATTCTGAAAGAGCCCTTTGTTGCCAGGGGTTCGCTGCAGTCCAGAAAAGAAATCGACCCGCTCCAGAATCAGCTTTGGGGAGCGGCGCTCGTGGATTCCTGTCACTATCCACATGGGGGAAGTCCAGATGCCCAATAACAAGAATATCGTAATCTGCGCTGACGGAACCTGGAACAGGCCTGAAAACGATCTCGACAAAGATCATCCGACCAATGTGCTTAAGCTGTCTCGCGCAATAAGTCCGCGGAAAAACGCACTGCAGCAAGTCGTCTTCTATGACTGGGGGCTAGGCTCTTACCACGGGGGAATGAGTGCAGGTGCATTTGGAAAAGGCATTCACAAAAATATTCTCGATGCTTATCGATTTATTGTGCAGAACTATAAACCGAACGACAGGATCTACTTGTTTGGCTTTAGCAGAGGCGCATACACGGTAAGGGCGTTAAGCGGCTTGATAAACAACTGTGGCATCCTGAAGAAGGAAAATGCCAGACACACTGTAGATGCATGGAAAATCTACAAGAGCCCCGCGCGCAAAAACCATCCCAGTACAGGTGAGAATGCCATAGCATTTCGGAGAAAATCCCACGCCAGTCGCAAAATTCAGTTTATCGGTGTGTGGGATACTGTGGGTGCCCTAGGTATTCCCTTCAGCGTCATGGGCTTGTTTGATGCTCATGATGAATTCTATGACACCAAGATGGGTTCAAATGTTGCGATGGCGAGACACGCGCTTGCCATTGATGAACGCCGGGAGGATTTTGAACCTACGGTTTGGTCTCCGCGCGCTGGCGTCGATCTCGAACAAGTTTGGTTCAGCGGTGTTCACGCCAATATAGGTGGCTCTTATCCACCGGATAAATCAGGCAAGTTGACGAGTGATATCGCATTGCATTGGATGCTGTCGGAGGCTGCCGACGCCGGGCTGGGCGTCGAGCAGTATCTAAAGCAGTCAGTCGACCCGCAGCCAGATGCGAGTCTGAACAAGTCCCGAACCAAGGTGTTTCGGCTGCGCCCGGCAAAACCTCGATCCCTGTCACCGCTGGAGCCAAAATCCGGGGAGCCGATTCCGGTCAAGATTCATCGTTCAGTGAAAGCGCGTTATGAAAATGACCCCTCTTACCGGCCAAAGAATTTGACGGAGTATTTAGCGGCCAATGAAGGTTGGCCAGACGACCTTGGCTAGATCCTGACGATTGATCGCAACAAAAGACAGGCCGCGGGTTTTCTCGTAGTATCGGTCTATGACTAACGAGCTATTTTCTGAAGATTCTGCCGAAATCTACCAGCCCCTGGCGGCGCGGATGCGTCCTGACTCTGTGGATGGGTTTGTTGGTCAGCAGCACCTGCTGAGCCCAGGCAAATCCATTCGTGAAGCCATCGAGAAACAGCAGCCCCATTCCATGATTCTGTGGGGATCGCCGGGTGTGGGTAAAACTACCCTGGCCCGGATTATTGCTCAGGCCTGCGACTGTCATTTTGAATCTCTGTCCGCGGTTCTGGCCGGCGTCAAAGAAATTCGCGCCACTATCGAACAGGCGAAGTACCAGCAGGCTAACAGCGCTCGCAAGACCATATTGTTCATTGATGAGGTCCATCGCTTCAACAAGGCGCAGCAGGATGCGTTTCTGCCCCATATCGAAGACGGCACCGTGTTGTTCATCGGGGCGACTACTGAAAACCCGTCCTTCGAATTAAACAATGCCCTGTTATCCCGAGCCCGGGTCTATCTGCTCAAGCCACTCACCGAAGCGGATCTGGTGTCCGTCATTGATCATGCACTCGCTGACAGGGAACGCGGTCTTGGTGAACTGGGTATCTCCTTGAATGACACACAAAGACAGATGCTGGCTCTTGCCGGTGATGGCGATGCCCGCCGGACCCTGAACTACCTGGAAGTGCTTAGCGATATGGCCGAGTTGGAAAATGGTCGCCGGGTCGTGGCAGACGCACACATTTCTCAGGTCGTGGAAGAGAGTTACCGGCGCTTTGACAAGAGCGGCGACAGTTTCTACGAGCAGATATCTGCCCTGCACAAAGCCGTGCGCGGTTCCTCGCCTGATGCGGCCCTGTACTGGCTGGCTCGCATGCTCGATGGTGGCTGTGACCCAATTTATCTTGCCAGGCGCCTGACCCGGATAGCTAGCGAGGACATCGGGCTGGCCGACCCGCGCGCCCTTCAAGTTACGCTCGATTGCTGCGAGACTTATACCCGGTTGGGTAGCCCGGAAGGTGATCTGGCCCTGGCTCAGGCGGCGGTCTACATGGCCAGCGCACCCAAGAGCAATGCCGTTTATGAGGCATTTGCCATGGCGCGCAATGCGGTTTCGACCCACGGTAGCCTGGAGGTGCCGTTACATTTGAGAAATGCGACAACGTCGCTGGGCAGGGAGTTGGGTTATGGCGAAGAGTACCGTTATGCCCACGATGAAGACAATGCTTTTGCGGCTGGGGAAAACTATCTGCCTGAGCCAATCAAGGATGAGCAGTACTATTTCCCTCGCGAGAGTGGACTGGAGAGTAGGATAAAGGAAAAGTTGGCGCAGTTTCGGAAATTAAACGAAGAGTCAAAAAACAAGCGCTATTAATAAGTTTGCGAAGTGGCCGCCGAGCGGTAAAACGATGTGGGAGCATGTAGCCAACACATGCCACCTGGAAAAAGCGTTAAGAAGTTACCTGGGTCGTGCTCATAGAAAAAGGGCGGATACTTAAATGAGTTATCCGCCCTTTTTACATTTCAATATTTTGGTTCGCTAGAACCCAGAAAAAATCCTCTGATGCTCGGTAACTATCCTCTCTGTTTCTTCAGGTTCAGTATTGCGTGAGTAATCGCCTAATTTGAACGTGCCGCCAAGCAATACGGCATCGGTTCGAGAGAACATATACAGGTTGCTGTTACCGCCACCAATGGTGAGGTAGTCGACGTCTGGATCGGGCGGCAGGTATACCAGCTGGCCCTTGGCGGGTGTCAGCTCGGTATCGTCGAACAGGGTCGCCGCGCCGAGTCCTGTGCAGTTGAACATAACCGGTTCCGGCAAGGCGAGAATTTCTTCCTTGTTGGCGAAATTACGAATGACAAACTTTCCACCTGACTGCTGGAAGTCTTCAATTAGCCGCCGCAGAAACGTCGCGGGCTCCACCATCATGGTCAGTTCGTGGCGAACATAGGGAACCGGAAAAGGGTGTTCGTCTGGCTGCAGATCGACGCGGAAGGGATAGAGATGCTCGAATTCGCCCCCGTCTTCGGGAGGCGTCTCACTGAGGTTATAGAGCTCTGTCCAGTGCACGCCATAATCCGGCCCGCCAAGGGTGGTGAATGCGTGGTGGGCAATGCGGGCAGCGAACTGGATTTGGGATTTGAATTCAGGCGTCGATACGGCGGGGTCGTGCACGCTATAAGGGCCCCATTCTCCGCCGGCAACACTAGACGTGGTGTGGCGCGCCATATCGCGCGTGTAAATCGTCACTTCCCAGCCGGCATCCTGCAGCAGTCGGGCGCTGGTCAAGCCCATGACGCCGCCACCAATTACAGCCACCTTGCCTGGTGTTATACCCAGGGTTTCACGCACTGCCAGAGCAGAGGAGCCCCAGGACAGGCTGATGCCGCCACCGCCGTGGCCGTAATTATGCACCACGAGTTTGTCGTCAAACTGTTCGCCTTTCACCACAAACCCCGATGGCCGATAAGGGCGATGACCCACGATTTCGCGAATGACATTATCCATGGAGACTCGTGGTGCCACCCAGGGTTTGCGGGAGTAGGGGCGCCGGTAGCCTACGCCAGGGTTTGCAACCGATTGACAGCCTGCGAACGTAGTGGCGAGCGCCCCAATGCCTGCGGCTTTAATGAGGTCACGCCGACTCAGTTGCTTTCGTTTTGACATAGCTATTTTGCCTCTTCGCGTTTTCTTGGCCTGAATGATTGATTGAAGATAACTAATCCTGACGCGTAATCAAGGTAAGGGTTCCGGCGCGCCGGTTGCTTGTTGGCACTACGATCAAGCGATAATTCTTTGTTCCCGCAACTCTGCAATTTTTTCAGCTGGCATGCCAAGCTCTGTCTGCAGCACGTCATCACTGTGTTGGCCGAGTGTTGCTGCCCAGGATGCGGTCCTGTTATTCATATGCTGAAATTTTACCGGGATACACTGAATCAGGAACTCACCCAGATGGTCATCGTTAATGGGGGAGAAAGACTGCCGCTCGACCACCTGAGGGTGAGAGAATAAATCATCTAATTTTGTATAAGCGCTACAGGGAACGCCTGCATCATTAAGCGCGTTCTCAACTTCATTCGTACTCAGGGATCCAGACCACTTTTCTATTTCCGCCGCGAGTTCTTTAAAGTGTCGGGAACGTGGTCCAAATACGAATCTCGGATCCTGCAAAAGTTCAGGCCGCTGCAGTAACTGGCACAGGCTTGAAAAATTCTTATTGGAAATTGGCGTCACCATGACAAAGCCATCGCTGGTTTGCACAGGATGGAACCGACCAATGGGTAAGGGTTCTGCCATCTGGGCCGCCTGCAAATGTGCTGGAATCAGGGTCATCATCGCATCCATCATGCTGACATCGAGGTGCTCTCCGCGGCCGAAACGCTCGCGTCCCAGCAGCGCGGTTTGAATCACGCCAAAGGCATAGGCGCCGGTCAGGATGTCGGCCACCATGATTTCCCAATTCGGTGGCCGGTTTTCACTATTTGCCTGACCTGCACCAAAAACTGTATCGAAGCCGCTGGCGGCATGCACGATAGGGGCAAAGGCCGCACGGTCTACCCAGGGACCACTCAATCCGAATCCCGAGATCGAGCAATAAACCAGTTCGGGCTGTTCCGCCTTCACGCTTTCATAATCCAGTTTAAACTTGCTCATGATTCCAGGGCGAAAGTTCTGAATCACAATATCCGCTCCGCGAATGAGCTCTCTGGCTATTTGCTGGCCCTCGGCAGATTTCAGATCCAGGGCAATACTGCGCTTGCCGGCATTGAAATGCGCGAATGCCGGGGTCATGCCGTCGGCTCCTCGGGTCAGGTCACCGATTCCCGGTGGTTCGATCTTTACCACTTCGGCACCGCAGTCAAGCAGGAAGCGCGCGCAGATCGGGCCCGCATAAACCGCAGAAAAATCGACTACTTTGTATCCACTCAGGGGCTTGGGTTCACTCATAGCGGAGACATTAAAGGGGGAGCGGAGAAAAATACAGCAGTTTCTCGAACATACCCGATGTCTCCAAGTCAAAAAGAGGCTGCTGAATCGCGCCTTGATCCACAGGAATCTCTATCCGAACAGACCGGCTTGGCGTAATCCACTATAATTGCGCTCGCATCAATGCAATTGATTCCTTTAAGCGGTGGGAAATTACATGTTTTATCGTTCACTGATGTCGTCGTTTTTGGCTGTGCTGTGCTGTATCGCCGGCCCCGTTGTGGCCCAACAGGCCGAGATTAATTTTGAAAAATTTACTCTAGACAATGGCCTGGAAGTGATTTTCCACCTCGATACCTCGGATCCCGTGACCGCTGTGGCCTTAACTTTTCATGTCGGTTCTGCGCGTGAGGTTACCGGGCGTACTGGCTTTGCACATTTGTTCGAGCATCTGCTGTTCCTGGAATCGGAAAATCTCGGGCGCGGCGGCCTCGATCGCCTCAGTAGCCGGGTAGGTGGTTCCGGGGCCAATGGCAGCACCAGTCGCGATCGCACCAATTATTTTCAGACCGTCCCCAATGACGCGCTAGAGCGCATGCTCTGGGCTGAAGCCGAAAAGCTTGGTTATTTCATCAATACGGTTACTGAACCTGTACTGCAAAAAGAAAAGCAGGTGGTGAAAAATGAGAAGCGCCAGGGTGTTGATAACCGACCCTATGGCCATACCCAGTACGTTATCGATAAAAATCTCTATCCCGCGGATCACCCCTATAGCTGGCAGGTCATCGGGTCATTGGAAGATTTGCAAAATGCTACGCTGGATGATGTGAAGAATTTTTATAACACCTGGTATGTGCCAAATAATGCAACTCTGGTGGTAGCTGGAGACTTTGACTTCGAGCAGGCACGAGAGTGGGTACACCAGTATTTTGATGAAATCCCAGCGGGCAATGCAATTGAACCCCTGACGCCGCGTCCGGAAACCCTTGATGAGACGATGCTCCTGTCATGGGAGGATAATTTTGCCCAGCTCCCTGAATTAACCATGGTCTGGCCTGGCGTGCGAGTCTATCACCCTGACAGTTATGCGCTGCAGATCATCATGGCGTTACTTACCGAGGGTCGCAGCGCGCCTTTGTACCAGGTGCTGGTGGAAGAGCAGGAGCTAACAAACAATATTCGCTTCGGCGCCTATGATTCCGAGATCGCCGGACAACTCCAGCTTCAGGTTAGGGCATTTCCTGGTACCGACCTGTCGGTTGTTCGCAGCGCCATCATGGATGGATTCGCCCGATTCGAGTCATCAGGTTTTACCGCGGATGATCTGGAGCGGATAAAGGCAGGCATAGAAACGGGTTTCTATGACAATCTCTCCTCCGTACTCGGCAAAGCCTTTCAACTGGCCCAACACAATATATTTGCTGATGATCCGGGCTACATCAACGAAGAATTGGACAAGTATCTTGAAGTGTCAGAAGAGGACATCTGGCGCGTCTATGAACAATACATCAAAGCTAAACCCTACATCGCGACCAGTTTCATTCCCAAAGGTGAGTCGAACCTGGCAATGCCTGGATCGCGCGCGGCCACTGTGGTCGAAGAACAAATCGTGGCGGAAGGGCGCGGCGAGAGCTTCGAATTAAGCGGGGAGTCAGCAGAGTATATTCGCACCCCATCTGCTTTTGATCGCAGCGTTGAGCCAAGCGCTGGACCTGCGCCGGAGCTCAAGATTCCAGTGATTTGGACCCTGACGGCAGCAAACGAAATGGGTATATACGGTATCGAGACAGCTGAGCTGCCGCTGGTAGAATTTAGCCTGGATATCAATGGCGGGTTGCTCTTGGATGATCCTGGCAAGGTTGGTGTGGCAAACCTCGTGGCCACTATGCTCAATCGTGGGACGGCGAATAGAACCCCTGCCGAGTTAGATGCAGCCATCGAGCAACTGGGCGCAGTATTGCAGGTCTCGGCGGGCCGCGAAGGTATCCGCGTCTCTGGCCGCACCCTGAGTTCTCGCTTCGATGAGACCATGGCCCTGATGACTGAGATGTTGCTGGAGCCGCGCTGGGATTCGTCGGAGTTTTCACTGGCGAAACAAGCAGTTCTCGGTGAGCTGGCTGAGCAGCAGGCTGAGCCCAATGCCGTCGCGGACAACCTGTTCAATACCCTGCTATACGGCGAGGCCAATATCCTCTCGTACAACCTGCTCGGCACGGTGGCGAGCGTGGGAGACATAAGGCTGCAGGATCTGCAAACCTGGTATGCGGCCAATCTTGTTCCCAGTCTTGCTGACTTTCATATTACCGGTGACGTATCTGCCGCAGATGTAGAGTCAGCGATCGCAGATCTTGTAAATGGCTGGGATAATCGCGCTGTCACTGTGCCTGATCCCATTTTCCCTGCACCGCGAGAAGATGCGGTGGTCTACTTATATGATGTGCCAGGGGCGCGTCAATCTGTGCTGCGCGTTGGTAACCTGGCGCTGGCTGCAACTGATGAAGACTACTGGCCGGCTAGCGTCATGAACTATATCCTCGGCGGTGGTGGTTTCGCTTCGCGGCTTACCCAGGAACTACGCGAGGGTAAGGGCTATACCTACGGTATTCGTTCTCGTTTCGAAGGCAGCGTTTATGCCGGTCCGTTTCAGATATCCAGCGGCGTGCGCACCAATATCACGCTGGAGGCGCTGGAGTCGGTAATTGAAATCCTGTCAGAATATCCGGCAACTTTTTCTGAAACCGACCTGGCAACGACCAAGAGCTTTTTGTTGGCAAGCAACGCTCGCCGTTTCGAGACCTTTGCTGCGAAACTCGATATGCTGAGAGATATCAGCACCTATGGTTACGCCAACGATTACGTTCTGGCACAGGAAGCCTTTGTCGAATCTGTAGCTATCTACGACATCAGGACTCTGGCCCAACGTTATGCGGACCCGGGCAAGCTCATCTACCTGGTGGTGGGTGACGCCGCAACCCAGCGCGAGCGCCTGGAGGCGCTTGGCCTACCCGTGGTATCGCTGAACTAGGTAGTCCAGTTTGCCGGCTCGAATAGATCCAATCGAGCTGATCAGGAAAATCATGACTGCAGATTAGATGCATGAAACAGGAGCAACATAATGAGTCAGATCTACGATCTTAAGATGCGCTCAATCACCGGAGAGGAAATCAGCTTTTCAGATTTCCGAGAGCAGGCGCTATTGGTGGTGAACCTCGCCAGCCAGTGAGGCCTCACCAATCAGTACACAGGTCTGTGTGCACTACAGGAAAAATATGCTGACAAGGGATTTGCTGTGCTTGGCTTCCCCTGCAATCAATTCGGCGCGCAGGAGCCTGGCAGCGATGAGGAGATTCTTGAGTTTGCGCGCTCCCGCTACCAGGTGAACTTTCCCATGTTCTCCAAGATTGAGGTCAACGGCGATAATGCCTGTGACCTTTATCGGCAGCTCAAGTCGGCGAAGGTGGGCGCGGAGGGCGACGCTGATATTGCCTGGAATTTTGCGAAGTTTCTGATTGATAAGCATGGTGAGGTTATAGATAGAATAGGTCCACGCACTACGCCGGAAGAAATCGATCCGCTCATTGCCAAGCTGTTGTGAATAAAGCGATTGGGTACTGATACAAACTTCGAATCGCCTAGGCTGGGGATAGATCCGATGCTTACAACAAGTGCCTCCATCTGATGCGTCCTACGCAGTCTCAATCTTTGTCTTTCACCGCACTCTGCAACAGCGCCCCAAAGCTGCCGACTGCTTGTTTTTGTTGGGGCTTCGATTTTTGCTTGGCCTGATAACCACTGCGCGCCTTAGCTGGTTTGTTGTTGCCAGCGTGGCCTCCATTATCGCCGGCCGATTGGGGTTCAAGCTCGTCATCGAGCCTCATGCTCAGGCCGATACGTTTGCGCTGCAGTTCGACTTGCATGACTTTGACCTTGACCACATCACCTGTCTTTACAATAGTATGAGGATCTTTCACGAAAGAATTAGATAGCGCGGAAATATGGACCAGACCGTCCTGGTGTACGCCAATATCGACAAAAGCGCCGAAGTTCGTGACATTGGTCACTACCCCTTCAAGAGTCATACCTGCTTCCAAATCTTTAAGGGAATCCACGCCTTCTTTAAAGACAGCCGATTTGAATTCGGGTCTCGGGTCCCGGCCGGGTTTTTCTAATTCGGACAGGATATCTGTGACTGTGGGTACACCGAATTTTTCATCGGTGAAGTCTTCGGGTTTAAGCCTGGACAGAAAACTTCGATCACCGATGATTTCGCCAACCTTTTTCTGATTCTGCCTCAGGATTTTCTCGACGATGCTATAAGACTCCGGATGCACTGAGGATGCATCGAGAGGGTTTTCTCCATCTACAATTCGCAGAAAGCCTGCCGCTTGCTCGAAGCTTTTCTCGCCGAATCTCGGCACGGCTTTCAGGTCCTTACGAGTCTTAAACTCGCCGTGCTGGTTGCGGTAATCCACAATATTGGAGGCGATGGAAGCAGTGAGACCGGAAACTTGCTTGAGCAGAGCGGCTGAGGCCATATTGACGTTCACGCCAACGGCGTTTACGCAGTCTTCGACCACCGCATTCAGGCTCTGCCCCAATTTTAATTGGTTGACATCATGCTGGTACTGGCCGACGCCTACGGATTTTGGGTCCAGCTTGACCAGTTCGGCCAGTGGATCCTGCAAGCGTCTGGCGATGGAGATGGCGCCGCGCACGGTGACATCAAGATCTGGAAACTCCTCTCTGGCAACGTCAGAGGCGGAATACACAGACGCACCTGCTTCATTTACCATGGCCTTGTCGAGTTTCAGCTCCTTATGCCGCTTGATCAGATCGCTGGCCAGCTTGTCGGTTTCGCGGGAAGCTGTGCCGTTACCAATTGCGATGAGTTCGGCGCCGTGCCTCTTGGCCAGTTTTGCCAACACTGCAATCGATTCATCCCACTGGTTCCTTGGAGCATGGGGATAGATAGCGGTGTCCTCAAGGAATTTACCAGTACGATCCACTACGCAAACTTTCACGCCGGTTCTGAGCCCAGGGTCCAGGCCCAGGGTTACCCTGTTTCCAGCCGGTGGCGCCAGCAAGATCGCCTTCATATTCTCGGTAAAGACCCGAATCGCCTCGTCATCTGACTGTTCCCGCAGCTGTCCCAATAGATCTGTTTCCAGGCGGTAGTTGAGCTTCACTTTCCAGGTCCAGTTGACGACCTCCAGCAGCCATTTGTCTGCAGCACGCCCTTTGTTTTCAATGCCGAAGTGGCTGGCTATCATCATTTCACAGGGATCAGTCGCGCCAGACTCCACACCCGCACTGCCAATCTCGACCAGCAAGAAACCTTCCTTTCGGCCACGGAATACCGCCAGCGCACGGTGGGATGGCATCTTGTTCAAGCGCTCACTGAAATCGAAGTAGTCGCTAAATTTGGCCGCGTCTGATTTTTTGTCCTCCACGACTCTGGACCTGAGCTCGCCTTGGTTCCAGAGGTGGGAGCGGAGTTTTCCTGCCAGCGCTGCATCCTCGTTAAATTTGTCCATCAGGATATAGCGGGCACCTTCAAGGGCGGCCTTGGAATTTTCTACGCCATTACTGCGGGCCTCAGTATCGATGTAGTTGCTGGCAAGTGCTTCTGGGTTTTGTGAAGGGTCTTCGAACAAGGCGTCTGCCAGCGATTCAAGTCCCGCTTCAATCGCAATCATTGCCTTGGTGCGGCGCTTGGGTTTGAACGGCAGGTAAAGGTCCTCCAGCACAGTCTTCGTTTCTGCGCTACGAATTTGTTTCTCCAACTGCGGTGTTAGCTTCTCCTGTTCTGCGATGCTGGCAATAATCGTCTCGACACGCTCTGCCATCTCCCGTAAGTAACGCAGCCTGAGTTCCAGATCCCGTAGCAGCAAATCATCAAGCCCTCCGGTTGCCTCTTTTCTATAGCGAGAGATGAAGGGCACCGTGGAACCTTCATCGAGTAAAGCGATAGAGGCGCTGACCTGTTGAGTAGTGATGGAAAGTTCGTTAGCTATTTGTTGGGGGATTTTATTTGAAAGCGTCGAAGATAAAGCTGCGGCTGTCATTGGGGTCCAGTTGGGTCGTTGCACCAATGGGTAGATAGTCGAAAGTGACATTCGATAAATGTGTTGTTTGTTTGTTATGTTGTTACACGAATTATCGAAGGTCCCATTTTACGCTTAATTACTTGCAGGATGTCGAGTAAACAGGAAAATAAATGGAAGGGCTAAGGGACTTGACGGTGCAGAATAATCCAGAGGAGATGTGAAACTTGAAACCAAATGATTCCAGAGTTAGTAGACGGTTACTAACACTCCAATAGTGAACCAAACCAGCTGTGCCGGCGCTGGGTGCTATTGACTGGATAGTAGGCGTCATAAGCGTATTCTTTCCCCAACTGAACTTCGGCCGATTTATAGCTCCAGGTTGGCAGCTGGGGCAGAGCTGGAAAGCTATGCCCTCCGGCACCTGTTCTCACTCTGAAACTTTACTGCTGCAGCTCTACCTGAACTTCTTCCATGCGCGCACCACGTAAAATCGCCGCCAGCGAATAGTTCCCCTCGTGGCATTCGAAATCATAGAGACGTTCTTCGGGAGGGTTGCGAGTCAGGGTGCGTTCGCCGCTAATGGGCCTTCCATAAGCCTGCTCATCCATGATGGTGAAGGCATAGTGAATCGTGTCGTCGCTGGTCAGTGTGTAGCGCTCGGTGACCTCGAAGTCTTCAGACACACGAAATCCCATGCGGGAGGTGGATTGCTCCGACCTGAATCCCTGCGTCTGCACAACCAGGGTGTCTCCATCCCAGTAGCCCACTGAGTCACCCATCCAGCGCGCCACGCCGTCTTCATGGTGTTCATCGCCAAGGCGAATGATGCGGGCATCATGGACCATTTCCGTCATCACCATGACGTAGTCCTGGTTCTGCACTATTTGCAGATTAGGATTCATCATCATGGGGGTCAGGTTTGGAATAGCTGCCCCAAAAATTAAGCAGCGGCCGGACAGGGGTTGCCCCTCTGGGCCATCAGCAGCGCCCAATCCCAACTCGCCTCGCTTGGCATAGAAGTCTTCAAATTCTTCACGCATGGGGGGAATTCTGCCGTTTGGCGGATCAACAATCACTGATGTCCGGTATTGGCCGGCAATTGGCGTAACTACAGGCTCGAGATAGTGGGCGAGAAAAGAGTCATCCGCTTCTTGTCGAATTACCGCGCCTTTCTCCGGCGCATCTCGGGACGGCTCCAGCGGGGCAGCCTGGTTATCCAGTCGCATCTGCATGCGCTGCTCCAGCGCACGCACTTCCTGCTCGGTGTAAGTGGACTGTGTGCCAAGCTCTTTCGGCCGTTGCAGCGGCGTACGGGAACCGAAAAACCAGGTGCCCTGAAAGTTGGGGTGGCCATGCTCGGTGCGTGGCATCAGCCAATCTGAATTCACTTCGTCCTGGGTGGCCAAGGGCTCAAATCCTTCACTCTGAGCAGTTGCGTGTAAACCTGTACTGGAGAAAAGCAAAACTATTAATAGATGAAACATGACCCTAATCCCTCTACACATATGCTTGTGCAGCTTATCTGAGGATAATTATAGTGATTTGAGCTGGATCAGGAACCGGACATAATGTCGCACCCGAATTCTTAGCTTGATTCAATCTTTATAAGGTCCAGAATGGGCGACCCTGGCCCAAGCCCTGTTTGTTTGGATAATTGAACCAACACCCGGGCTTTGGGCATATAACTTGTAGCTTAATTCCCAGGCAGTAAAAAGTCTTGTCCTATCGGCATATTTTTAACATATCGCTAAACCTGGCGGCCTGCGCCGGTCTCTTCGCTGTCCTAAGCGTGCCAAATCAGTTGGTTTGGGTCAGCCCCGCCGCCTTTGTCTATTTCCCGCTGGAATTCATGCTTATCGGTCTGCTGCTGCTATTGCCGGGTCGCTTCGGCAGGGTTGCGAAAATCGTGATGGCAGTGATATTGGGGATAGTAATGCTGCTGCGGGCGGCAGATTTAATGAGTCACGAAGTCCTCGGCCGTCCTTTTGATCTGATTTTTGACATTCATCTGCTTGCCGATGGTGGCAACGTTTTAAGTGGGGCAATGGGTGAATTCGCTGCGGTGGGATTTGGTCTGTTGCTGGTGACGCTGAGCGTTGTGTTGTGCTGGTTGGCTTTTGTCATGCTGGGCCGCGTGCAGCAAATGCTGCTTATCAACGCACGCGTCTCGGCTCCAGTCCTAGCTGCACTGCTCGTGGCGTGGGGCTTATTTGGCGTCTTCGGCTCCACCCGCAGCGGCAGCTTCACGCTGGATCAATTGGTCTGGCATGGACGGGACACCTTGAACAGCGTTCTTGATATTCGGCAATTTGCAGAGACCGTAGAAGATGACGCGCTGGCAGACCGCGCTGATTCTACTCTGTTAAATAGATTGCAGGGCAAGGACGTGTTTGTGGTTTTCGCCGAATCCTATGGTCGGGTTCTATTGGAGCGTGAGCCATTTGCGGAGGCGATGACAGCTACGCTGACAAGCGCGCAGGGCACTCTGGCTGCGGAGGGCGTGCAGATTCGCAGTGCCTACCTGACATCTCCGGTGGCAGGTGGCCTTAGCTGGCTCGCTCACGCCTCAGCCCTTTCCGGAGCCTGGATCGACAGTGAGACCCGTTTTAAAACCCTGGTAATGAGTGAGCGGCTTACACTTAACCGGTTGTTCCAAAAAGCAGGTTGGCGGACGGTTGCTGCTATGCCTGGAATCACAATGCTCTGGCCTGAAGGTGAGTATTTTGGCTATGACCATATCTATAATGCGCACAACTTTGGCTACGAAGGCGAACCCTTCAATTGGGTCACCATGCCTGATCAATATGTGATGTCTGCGTTACAGGCCCGAGAGCGCAACGGTTCATCGCGCTTGCCGGTGATGGCGGAAGTGGCGCTGATCTCTTCCCATGCGCCCTGGACGCCAATTGCCAAACTGGTGCCCTGGGACGAGGTGGGCGACGGCCGCATATTCAACAAGCAGGCCCTGGCAGGACCGACGCCGGAGGTCGTATGGCGCGAAGTTGAGTCCATTCGTGACCACTACCGTCAAGCCATCGAGTATATGCTGTCCAATCTGGTCTCCTATGTGCAGGAATATGGAGATGAAAATCTGGTCATCCTGCTGTTAGGGGATCATCCGCCGGCACCAATGGTGTCCGGGGATCCGGACGCACGTCAGGTGCCTATCCATTTAATCGCTCGGGATGCTGAGGTCATTAAAGCTGTCGCCCACTGGGATTGGCAGCCAGGTATGCTGCCCGGCAGCGATGCACCAGTTTGGCGCATGGACGAGTTGCGGGACCGCTTTGTGGAGGCTTTTACTGTCGAGACTGCATCCAGTACCGGTGTTGTTGCGGCCGAATAACAAGATCCACAGCAGTCGCTATCAGGCAGCAGCCAGCTGATCCGCGGGCGCGCTCTCACCGTAGTAAGAGACACAACAATAAAGCACTGCGGCCACTACGCTAACTCGCGTCGACTCTGGATGCGGTCCCCTTACTCTTTTCAATCAAGGCATCGGAGAAAATAATGCCCAAGCTTTCTGTTACCCGCGAAGCCAGCGCAAGCATACCTACCGAACACGGCACGTTTCAGCTTACCTACTTTTCCAATTCCGCGGATCAAAAAGAGCACCTGGCGTTCACTATGGGAGATCTTGCCTCTCAGGACGCAGTGCTTGTCCGCGTGCATTCCGAATGTTTTACCGGCGACGTAATGGGATCGCGACGCTGTGATTGCGGTGAACAGCTTGATCAGGCGCTGGCAATGGTTGCTCAGGCAGGGGTAGGCGCGGTGCTTTATCTGCGACAGGAAGGTCGGGGCATCGGTCTGCTGGAAAAGATGAAGGCTTACAACCTGCAGGACGCAGGATTCGACACCGTTGATGCCAACCTGATGTTGGGTCACGATGCTGACAGCCGCGACTACACGCTGGGCGCACTTATGCTCGAAGATCTGGGTGTGCGAGCCGTACGCCTTATTACCAATAACCCTGCTAAGATTGACGCCCTGAAAGCTGACGGCATCAATATTGTCGAGCGCGTCCCAAGCAGGATTGCCGCAAACGCTGATAATGCCTTTTATCTGAGTACCAAGGCCCGGCGCATGGATCATATGTTGGAGTCCAGATCTGCGGTGCAACGAACGGAGGCAAGCCCTGCAAATCTGGCTGCGCTGAGCGAAGTCGGGTAAGGAAGTATTCAGATGTCGAGGTGGTCAGCGTGGATCAGGAGTGGCCAGCATAGCAGGCGGATTAGCGCCGTCGCCGCAATATTTAGTCTGCTAGTCAGCCAGACAGTTGCAGCCCAATCAACAGCGGATGCCTCTGAAACATCACGCTTTTTTGATTCTGACTGGCTCGACAGTTACGCGAGGGAACTCGCCCGGCAACCTTTTCAATCCGGCGAACTGGCGGCAGATAATCCGCTGCGGCAGCTGAATTACGATGACTATCGTCGTATTTTGTTCAGGCCTGACGCGGCAATCTGGCGAGGAACGAACTCTCCGTTCCAGCTACAGCTATTCCACCCCGGCTTCCTCGCTACTTCACCGGTCAGCTTGCACCTCGTGAATGCGGGCCAGGCTCAGCCACTGGCCTTTACTCCGACAGTGTTCAACTATCATGAAGACCTGGGTGACATCGATACTTACGCCGCCGGTGGTTATGCAGGGTTTCGGGTGCACCATCCGATCAACAGCGGCGAACGGTTTGAAGAATTCCTGGTGTTTCTGGGCGCCAGCTACTTTCGCGGTGTCGGCAAGAACCAGTTCTATGGCTTGTCGGCCCGTGGCCTGGCAGTCAATACGGTGGGTCCCGGCGGTGAAGAGTTTCCCCGCTTTAGCGAATTCTGGATTGAAACCCCATCATTGGACGCAGCTGATTTACAGATTCATGCTCTGTTGGACAGCCCGTCTGTCACCGGCGCTTATCACTTTCGCGTGCGGCCAGGATTGCCGACTGTTGTTGATGTCGAAGCTAGCCTGTTCCCGCGTCGGGACCTTGCTCGCGTTGGCATCGCAGCGCTGACCTCCATGTTTCTATTTGACGCCACAAATCGCGGTTCTTTTGATGATTTCCGCAGAGCCGTACATGATTCAGACGGTCTACTTGTTCAACAGGCTAACGGCGAAACGCTTTGGCGGCCTTTGGCCAATCCCACGGAGCTGCAGGTCTCAAGCTTTGGCAAGCTCAGGCCCCTGGGTTTCGGCCTGCTGCAACGCCATCAGGCATTCGAGCAGTTTCAGGACGCCGAGGCGCGTTACGACAAGCGTCCTTCCCTCTGGATCGAACCCCAGGGTGATTGGGGTGAGGGTGAAGTGGTGCTGGTGGAAATTCCCAGTGGCAAGGAGACAAACGACAATATCGTTGCCTACTGGCAGCCAAGCCTCGGTCTCAGTGCGGACAAAGATCATCACTTTGCCTACCGGATGAGCTGGGGCGCGGGACCATCCAGCGCGCCGCAGCCGGGTCGCATCCTGGAAACCGCCGCCGGCACGCCAGCATTCGGAGCCGAAGATGAGCGTGTGTTTGTCATCGACTTCAGCGACGGCGACAGCATTCCGAGTGTGCACTCTGATCCCGATGCCGCTCAGGTCAATACTTTTAGCAGTGCTGGTGAGATCACTGACGTAAGCGCGACGCTGGTTGAAGCAACCGGCAACTATCGCGTTTACGTCAAACTCGACCCGGGCGCTGCCGATCTCGCAGAACTGCGCGTCGCGATGGAAGTAGATGGCAGGCAGTGGGGTGAAACCTGGCTGTACCGGTGGACACGATGAATCAGTCGCTGTCATTGAACTATTCTGTTACGCCACCTGCGGCAACCCTTGCCATGCCCACCCAGGTTCTATCCCTGCAACCGGAGCAACGCGCAGTCGCGTCCAGCGCAAATCCCTGGTTGGCGCGTCTAATCACGTTTGGAGGCAGCCTCGCGCTCACGCTGGCGGCGAGCTACCAGATGCAGGTGGTATTGCCGCTAACCGTGATTGAGGCGACTCCATGGGGACTGAGTTCTCCGCTCACCATGACGCTGCTGTGGCTGCTGCTGGGTCTGTTTACCGTGACCTTTGGTTGGGTGGCGCTGACGGCAATGGCCGCAGTGGCCGGATTCGTCACTGCCAGAGATCAACGGCTGGCCCATCCAGAAGCGCCGCTGCGGGGCAATACGGTTCTGCTGATGCCGGTCTACAATGAGGACCCCACTCGTGTTTGCGCCTCGCTGGCAGCCATGGCCGAAGACCTGGATCGCCTAGGTCAAGCCAGACACTTCGAAGTCTTTGTGGTCTCGGATTCCGACAGGCCGGAAATCTGGCCGGCAGAAACGGCGGCGATCCGACACTTACAGGAAGAATTATCCGATACCATGCCGGTCTGGTACCGTCGCCGCGACAAGAACAGCGCACGTAAAGCCGGCAACATCCGAGACTTCATTAACAACTGGGGCAATCGCTACGATTATATGGTCGTGCTGGACGCCGACAGCCTGATTGCAGGAGATTCTTTGACTACGCTGGTCAGAGAGATGGATGCAGACACTAAGCTCGGCATACTGCAAACCCTGCCTCGACTGATTGGAGGTGAAACCCTCTATGCCCGCCTGCAGCAGTTCGCCAACGCAATCTACGGCCCTGTTTTTGCCCGCGGTCTGAGTGCCTGGCAAGGTGACGACGGCAATTACTGGGGACACAATGCCATCATTCGTGTTCGTGCCTTCGCTGAATCCGCGGGCTTGCCCACCATGGGCGGTCCGCGTCCCTTTGGTGGCGAGATCCGTTCCCATGACTTCGTCGAAGCGGCGCTAATTCGTCGCTCCGGCTGGACCGTGCGCATGATCACCGACCTGCCGGGTAGCTGGGAAGAATGCCCGCCGACTCTCCTGGACGCTGCAGTCCGCGATCGCCGCTGGGCCCAAGGCAATGTCCAACACCTGGGTGTGTTGCCGGCAAAGGGCCTGCGCTGGCCCAGCAGGGCACATATGGTGATGGGTGTTATGAATTATGTGACCTCGCCGCTATGGTTGGCGTCAGTTTTGGTGGGACTGATTCTTTATTTCAGGATCAACTTGCAGCCTGCTGACGGCAGTGTGGGTCTGAACAGCGCGATGTTTGGCGCCGGTCAAATGTTTGATTCCTCGCGCATGATTGCCTTGATTGCGCTGACAATAGGCCTGCTGCTATTGCCCAAGTTGCTTGGCCTTATTATCGCCGTGGGTAAACGGTGGAACCTTACAGGAAGTCTGAATCTGCTCGCCGGCGCCATATTGGAACAATTATTCTCCATACTCCATGCGCCCATTGTGATGTCTCTGCACAGTCGGCACATTTGGGAGATTGTATGTGGTCAGGATTCAGGTTGGTCTGCGCAACAGCGTCGCGGCAGATTGTTTCCACTCGCCGTGTTGCTGCGGCGCCATGGTGGACAGACGTTTATAGGAATACTGACGACAACCTATCTTGTCTGGCTTGCATCGCCTTTGCTCTACTGGGTGTTGCCGATGGCTGTTGGGCTCATTTTCTCTGTGCCGCTGTCGGCTCTAAGCGGCAGTCGATTGCTGGGGGGCAAGCTTGCTGAATTGCGGTTGTTGCTTACTCTGGAAGAACGAGAACTTCCCGCTATCATGGAGCGGCATCAGGTACTCATAGATAATTTCACTATCGCAGTTAAAACAAACAGGCCGGCATTGCCGGTACAGATGCCAATAGTACCTGCGTCGGAGAAATCTGCTGCCTGATTGCTTACTGCTTGCCTGGTAAACATCTTGCGAATACCGCTGCCAATTCGTGCGCTAAAAAACATTCAGGGTGTGGTGGAGTCAATAGGTCTTGAAGCTCTCTTCATTTTTCGTCTGCACGAATTACATGCCCAGTTGGGGGCAGAACTCTGATCTCATTTCATTCTCTCAAACTATGCTAAGACAAAGTTTGAAGAAGGTGGATTTTCTTAGGAAGTGCTGGTAAAAATCTGGTCATAACCAAGGAAATGCTGACTACTATGACACCAACAATGAAGAGATTCAGTTTAAATGGTATGAGCAAGAGACATGGCCGCGTTCTGATGTTCGCCCTGGCTGGCGTCGCCGCACTGGCTATTGGCGCCACCTCTGTATGGTTCTTCACCTGCCCCTGCGAGCGCATGCCAGGAGCTTATCTCTCCGGTGAGAGGGTAGGGGAGCCAGTCACGGACTGGCGCTTCGCCAATCAGGTGCAGCTGTGCCAAATTCAAACCCAATCCGGCATTTTGCCCCACGCCATCAATCTGAACTGTATGGCAGACAACAATGGCGAATTGTTCCTGAGCTGCTCCGAGTGCGAAGGCAAGCGTTGGTCAACGGCAGCGCTGGAAAATCCGGTAGGGTACATCAGGCTGAATGGATTGGTTTATCCCATCAGTTTGCGGCGGCTAAGGGATAGCTCGGAACTAGACAACGCCTGGCAGACCCGCGCACGCAAACTCGCTAATCTGCGCGGACAGACCTTGGATGAGATTTCGGAGAGGCCGGATCATTGGTGGTCTTTTGCAATAACCTCACGCAGCTAGAGTCAGATCAAGCTGGAATTTATTTGAGGGGCCGGGAAAGCGCCTCGCAGATGAACGGCTGAATCAGGGTCGCATTCAAATAGTAATTAATAGGCCTTTAGCGCCCTGATTACGTAATTATTGATGTCAAAGCGCGCAGTGGTGCCGTGCGTTAGCTCCTGATGAGCAACTGCCGAGATGGGAGCAGCAAAATCTGGGCTTCAGTTTGCTGTGTCTCTGCTGTGCCGTTGCTGTGTCGTTGCTGTTTTGAACTGGCTTTACTCCCTCTTCTCGCTCCCTGTTCGTGCTCCTTTCCGTCACCGGCAATTGCATTTAAACTGACCGCCAGCTTTCTGGATGACAATGGCGCACACGCCTGCCGGAGTGCCTGACAATAATAACGACACCCTGGCCTGCGTCTGCGGTGGTCGCGGAGACAGGGTATGGACTCAGATAAACGCAAGGGACTTCAATTCGGCAGCAAGGTGGTTTACTACGCGCCGGATGAGGCGACGCAATCAATCAGTGCGCCTATCATCACGTCGTCAAGTTTCCAGTATGACGCGGACATTTATCAAGAGGTCGTTGAGGGTGCCCGCAAGGCAGTAAACATTTACGGGCGCTGTGGTAATCCCACTGAGTATCAGTTCGAAGAGCAGATGGCCATCATTGAGGAGGCTGATGCCTGCCTTGCCACAGCCTCTGGCATGGCGGCAATTTCCACTGCCCTGTTTGGCCTGCTAAAACAAGGCGATCATATCGTCTGTGACTGGACTACCTATAGCTCCACTCACGAAATGCTGGATCACCGTCTAACCGATTACGGAATCACGACCACCTTCGTCGACAGCGCTAATCCTGACAGTGTCGAGGCTGCAATTCAGGACAACACCAAAGTCATTTACTTTGAAACCATTGCGAACCCGACCATGAAGGTAGCGGCGATCCCGCCGCTGGTGGATATCGCCCATGCGCATGGTTTGATTCTGGTGTGTGACAATACCTTTGCCAGTCCTGCCGTGATGCAGCCACTGCAATGGGGAGTAGATATCGTGGTTGAAAGTGCCAGCAAGTTTATCGGTGGTCACAACGATGTCATCGGTGGGGCTATCTGCATGAAGTCAGACAAGTTGCCCGCGGATTTTCTCGAGCAGATTCGCTGGAACACAATGGTGAAATGGGGTGCACCGCTGTCTCCGTTCAATGCCTGGCTATTGCTGCGCGGCATTCAAACCTTGGACGTTCGCTTAGAGCGGCAGTGCCGGACAGCAGCAGCGCTTGCAAATCATCTCGTAAATCATCCAAAAGTAGAGGGGGTTTGGTACCCGGGGCTCGCCAATCATCCGCAGCACGAGATTGCTACAGCACAGATTCCCGGGTACGGCGCCATGCTGACCTTTGCCGTTGCTGACGGAGATGCGGCGCTCAAGGTTGCGGATAGTCTCGAACTGGCGGCATTCGGTGCAAGTCTGGGCGGGGTGCGAACGGCTGTGCAGATACCTGCGACCATGGCTTTTCTCGATATACCCGAAGCAGAGCGGCTGGAGATGGGTATTCACAACGGCATGATTCGCATCTCCACCGGCCTTGAAGATTCGGCTGATCTGATTGCCGATCTCGAAATTGCGCTGGCGTGCATCTGAAGCATCGGTCATGTCTGTTCACTTAAATCGCTCACTCAGTTTTCTGGATGTCTTTGCCATCGCCCTGGGCCAGATAATCGGCTCCGGAATCATGGTGTTGATTGGTATTGGCATAGAATTCACCGCTTATGCTATTCCCATGGCGTTCGTGCTGTCGGCGACACTATCGGTGATCAAGCAGCTGCCGGTAGCATTCATGGGCTCGGCAATGCCTGCGACTGGCGGGCTCTATGTCTACTGTAAGCGTGTGCTTGGGCCAAGAGTCGGATTCTTTTATCTGGCTATTCTGCTGATCACCCATATTCTGATTGCACTGTTCGCGCTGGGATTTGCCGAGTATGCGGCTGCCCTGATTCCGCAGGTCAATGTGCGTGCGGTCGCTGCGGGCATACTGGTCGTGTTCTATATCGTTAACCTGTTTGGCGTAAAACCGGCAGCTATCGTGCAGAAGTTCATGATCGTGTTTTTATTGATCGGACTTTCCACCCTGATTTTTTTCGGCATACTCGAGGTGGACTACGCGCAGTTTGCAGGGCGAGAGGCGCTACTACCGAACGGCTGGTATGGCTTTGGTTTGGCCTGTGTGGTGCTGTCGTTCTCAACTGGCGGCGCGCAGTATGTTTCAGAGCTTGGCGGGGAAATGAAAAACCCAGAGCGAGACCTGCCGCGCGCAATCATTTATAGCACCCTGGTGGCCGCTGTGTTCTTCGCCTTGGTTTCTATCGTCGCCGTGGGCATCCTGCCGGTAGAGCAAACCGCTGGCAAGCCTTTGTCAGAGGTCGCTCGCGAGATTTTGCCCCCGGGCCTGTATGTGGCTTTTATCGTCGGCGCCGGGCTTTTTGCCTTGGCGACCAGCATTAACTCAACGTTTTCCTGGGCGACCAAGTCGGTACTTATCGCCTGTGACGATGGCTGGCTGCCGCGAGGTCTTGCAGTCGTGAATAGGCGCTTTAATACGCCCCACATTCTGCTGAGCTGTCTGCTGGTGCTGGGGGCTGCGCCGGTGCTTGCCGGGTGGGAATTGCGTTACATCATCATGCTGGGTGGTGGGCTCGTGTTCATCTACGACCTGATTCCACTGATCGCCGCCTTCAGGCTGCCGGAAAAACTGCCACAAGTTTTCGCCCGCGCACAGATGCGCCTCAGCGCAACCCAGTTAAAGTCACTTTGTGTATTTGGTGCTCTGATCCTGTTAGGCCAGGGTGCTTTGTCTTTTTCAGACATTGATCGAACTGGCTGGATGCTGGTGGCTGGCTACTTGCTGTTGGTGGGTGTCTATGTCAGGTTCAAGCAAATCGATGGTGAAACGCAGGCGCCATGAGTTAGTCAGGCGCCGCGGGGACATAGTGGGTGGATAGCCTGTTAAGGTGAAGGGCGCAAGGTGAGGGCCAGAAAAAATTGCCCGGTTGCTATGACTTGCCTCCACTATTGTTCTCATTAAGGATGCGCACTTCACGCTGTGGAAAGGGAATCGTGAAGCCATGTTCGCGCATGGTTTCAAAAATAATCAGCAGCAAATCCCCGCCGACACGATTTTTCCGTCATCGATCGCTTCAATCCAGAATTCGACGAACATATTCACGCCGGAATCACCAAAACTATCAATCTCGCAGTCCGAGCGCTCTTCTACAGGATAATTCTCACCGTTGAGCACCTGTGGATGGGATGCGACTGCCTCTTTAGTGACCTCAACCAGTTTGCGTATGTCGGTGTCATAGACAACGGAGAAGTCCACCCGGTATCGCTGTTTCTGATTCTTGCGTGTCCAGTTAGCAAACGAAGTGGTAATAAACACCTCGTTGGGCACCATAATGTCTTTCCCTTCGAAGGTTTCCACCGTAGTGGAACGCATGTTTTATGCGGTTACATATACGCTTCTGCCATCCTCCAGCTCCACAAAATCACCGACCGACAACTGCCTGTCCAGTAAAATGATCATGCCAGAGATAAAATTTGACGCGATCGACTGCAGCCCGAAACCCAGCCCGACACCAAATACAGCCAGGACTGTTAAGTTGATGCCCATAATCTGTAGCAGCAGGGCCACCAACACAAAAATCCCGATCTCGAAAAGTTTCGCGATCCCTTCACGAGTACGGTTATCTAGTTTCTCTTGTCTGCGAATAAACCTTTGGCCAGTATTATTGAACGCGCGTCCCAGCCAGAATATGAACGTCCCAAAAACAGTGACTCGCAATACACCTAATAGTGATATATGTATATTGCCAATTTGAAAGCCGATGGAATCGAGGGCAGATGTAAGGATTGGTGCGACCCCAAGCGATTGTAGAGCCAAGAAAGGGATGCCGAACAGAAGGAGCGCCTTGGAAGCAACTGGATTGCTGACTAAATACGCGACCGCTTTAAAGGTGCAGTAAACCAGGGTCAATGTGCTTACAGCGACAAGTAGCCACCTGTCTTCGGTAGTGTCGGCAATAAGCTGGGCCGTTATTCTGATTGATATAACGGGCCAGCAAAGGTGTTAGAAGACCGCCTAAACGAAACAGAGCAACCTTGGCCGTTCCGAATTCGTCCTCTCCCGGAGATGGTTCCTCCCGGAGGATAGTTATCTTGCGTCGCAAGAAAGTAGAAACAATCTGTGCCGCCATAAATGCCAATAGGACCACCCCGATCTGAATATAGGTTTGCTGGTCTGCAAGTATTGCCAACGTTGAGTTCAGGTAGTTGTTCATGGTAGTCCCACCATATCCAGTTACTTGATGCCATCAAGAAACTGGCTAAAAGAGTCGAGGACGCTGACAGCGGCTGTGCCAAAATTGGCAACCGGCGAAGCCAGGCGCAGTTATAGTAAGGCACTGTGTTGCCAGAAGAGGGCGCGCCTTTTAAGCGTTAGTGCACCTAGTATAGAGAGAAGCGACATGCTACATAAAGTGAGACCGGGCTATTCTGGTGCTGAAGATGGCAGCTCTCTCTGAAATTGCTCCTGCTACATTCAGTGCCCTGAATTCGGGGAATTGAGATTCTCAGCCACAGTCGTTTGCACTTATACTCCTCAATCTCGAGTCGCGTGGTTGAATATGCACGCGAGCTCCAAAAATGCTAATCAAGGTTTTCGCATGAAGTCTTTTTTTAACGCTGTCCAGGTTTACGCTGCCCAGGTTTACGGTTTCCAGATTGTGGCCGGCTGCCCAGTCGCTTTATTACGAAAGCTGGCGATATTGCCCCTGGCGTTGATCGCTATGTCGATTGCAGCCCAGGAACCACGCTTCGTCGATCCCGCCGATGATGAGGGGCTATTGCCCTATGATGGCTATGTGCTCACCGATCGCGGTGATGCGCAGATCGTGCGATTCCGTAATTGGGATCGCTTCAATCCAGTCCGGGAGATCCGCGCGGGTGACTACACCCTTGAGTTGCCCGCACGCCAGTTTGACTGGTCACAGTTCTCCTATGAGGTTGATGGTGAAAGCTTCTCCCTCGATGACTACATGGTGAACAACCACACCGGCGGTGTGCTGGTGATTGAAGATGGCGAATTGTTGCTGGAGCGCTACGGCCTGGGCAATGATGAGCAGACGCTGTGGATTTCATTCTCAGTGTCCAAGTCCGTGACATCTATGCTGCTGGGTGCTGCCATCAAGGAAGGCTATATCCAGAGCGTGAATGATCCGGTATCCGATTACCTGCCCAGGTTACGCGGCAGCTCCTATGATGCGGTAAGCATTCGCGATGTGCTGCAAATGGCCTCGGGGGTGGAGTGGAATGAGGACTACACCGACCTGAGTTCCGATGTGGCCACCTATCCGTCGGACCGGATCATCGATATCCAGCGTTATTTAGGTACCAAGCCCCGAGTGGCTGCTCCTGGTGCGGTGTTTAACTACAGCACCGCAGAGACTGATCTCGTCGGAGCGATTGTGCGCGCCGCCATTGGTAACAACCTGGCGACTTATCTTGAAAACAAGATGTGGAAACCTTTTGGTATGGAGTTTGATGCTAATTGGGGTATCCATGGTGATGAGGGCGAGCGTGGCGGCTGCTGTATGAATATCACGCTGCGAGACTACGGCCGTATTGGCTTGTTTGCTCTGAACGAAGGTGTGCTGCCCGATGGCACTAAGGTCTTACCCGACGGCTGGATGGTCGAGTCGTCCACACCTTCCCGAGGTAACCCCGGTTACGGTTATCTGTGGTGGTTGAATAATGACGAAACCTATCGCGCCCAGGGAATATTCGGCCAGGGCATCTATGTGAAGCCCGAGAGTGACCTGGTGATTGTCGTGCTTAGTGCCTGGCCCGTGGCTGCAGCTGGCGGTACGGTCTATAACGCACACCGCAACGCGTTCTACGATGCGGTTGATGCCGCGCTGAAATAGACTTTTGGATCAGCTGCAGCTCTCTTCGATATGCTCGCAGTGAAGAAAATCAAAGCGAGCGAATGCGCCGCATCTCTGGCTCAATGCATGTGAGTCCATCCACAACGTTTCTTATGGCATTCTGCGAGCATTGTTGAAAGCAGAAATTCACGCACGTCTGTGATTAAGGCTGAAGCCTCAGATTACGGTGCTTTCAAAACGGATCTACCTTTGCTTTCATTGCGGGATCAAAATTAACGGAGCCCCATCGATGACCAGGCGAAACCAGATCAACTATCTCTCTAATAGGCTCGCTCTCGGAGCAGCTTTTCTAATGCTCATCAGTTCAGCGGCTCGGGCCAGTGAGGCCCAGATGCATGATATTGTCGCAGCAGTGTCCGCGGACCGGATTGAGGCCAGTATCGAAACCCTGGTAGGTTTTGGTACTCGCCATACACTTTCCGAGACGCAATCAGATGTGCGCGGCATTGGCGCGGCTCGCCGTTGGATTGAGGCTGAGTTCAATCGTATTTCCGATGATTGTGGAACTTGTCTTGAGGTCTTCACGGTTGCTGGGGTTGTCTCGGGTACTGATCGCATACCTGATCCCGTGGAGGTGGTGAATGTTGTCGCGATTCTGCGTGGCACAGAAGACCCAAATCGATTGACAATCATGAGCGGGGATATCGATACCCGCGTCAGCGACCCCATGAACGCTGAGTCAGACTCTCCCGGTGCTAACGACAATGGTTCCGGCATGGCCGGGGTTATCGAAGCCGCTCGCGTTCTTAGCCAGTACCGGTTTGCCGGGTCCATCGGATTCGTCGGCCTTTCAGGTGAAGAGCAGGGGCTCAATGGAGGTGCCATCCTGGCGCAGCATGCCATCGACGAGGGTTGGAATATCGATGCCGTGATTAACAATGACATGATCGGCAATATCACGGGGGTTAATGGAGTAACCAATAACACCACAGCACGTGTTTTTTCAGAAGGTACCCGCTACGTTGAAACTGGGCAGGAGGCACGCCAACGTCGCATTCAGGGTGGTGAGGTGGATTCAGCCTCGCGCAATATCGCGCGCTATGTCGATGAGATGGCGGATCGGTACATTCCTAACCTGGATATCATGATGGTCTATCGGCTCGACCGCTTTGGCCGCGGTGGTCACCACCGTCCATTCAATGAAGCCGGTTTCCCTGCGGTTCGCATCATGGAAACTAACGAAAACTATACCCAGCAGCATCAGGATATTCGCATTGAGGACGGGATTGCCTACGGCGATACCATCGAGCACGTGAACTTTGATTACGCCGCCAAGCTCACCTCATTGAATGCCGTGGTGCTGGCGGGCATGGCCAAGGCGCCGGCGCCTCCGGCTAACGTAGAGATTCGCGGCGCGGTGCGGCCCAGCACGACCCTGAGCTGGGATAAGATCCTCGGCGCTGCCAGCTATCGCGTGCACTGGCGCCTGACTACATCTCCGACTTGGGACTACAGCCGCGCTGTGGGGGATGTGGATAGCTTTACCCTGGAGAACGTGGTGATCGACAACTACTTTTTTGGTGTGTCCAGCGTGGCCGAAGATGGCAGTCAGAGCCCCGTGGTATTTCCGGGGCCGGCGGGATCTTTTGACTAGAAAAGTAGTCTTTACGCAGAAAATTCAATGACAGCAAAATCACCTTCGATAACTCTGAATGGCTGCGTTTCAAGCTATTCGGTATTTGACAAAGCCTGCCCTGTGGCGGGCATTGTTCGGATAGTCGCAGGAAGTGAACAGCGGGGTTTGCGTGCGCAGAGACAGGGGCGAAGATCGAAACTATAATGCGGTATCTGTCACCCTAATCAGCTCATGAGGCTTGCCATGACCCCTGCGTCTTTCGACGATCCTCCGGCACGGATTGTTCTTGCATTACTGTGTCTATTGTTTTTCACGGGAACGGCATCTGGTGCTGAGCAGAATAATCCAGATCATCTTGGTGAAATTTCTGCGCAGTTACTGCTGAGCAATTACGAGGCCTTCGCCAGCGAATATGAGGCTTACTCACCAACCTCTGCAGAATTGAGTCAAATCGAGTCTCTACAGGGCAAAGAAGTGACCGTGCTGTTTGGCACCTGGTGCCATGACAGTGAGCGAGAGGTGCCGCGTTTGCTCAAGTTGCTCGACCAGAGCGAAGTCGATCTGCAGAATCTGACGCTCTTCGCTGTTGATAGAAAAAAGACTGATCCAGATGGCTTTGCCGCGCGTCTTGAATTGCAGTACACGCCAACCATTATTGTTAGTGAAGGCGGGCAGGAAATTGCGCGAATAATCGAGCGGCCGCTTGAAGGTTTGGCGACAGATCTCCAAAGCCAGTTAAGCCCTTAGCATGCAGCTGATAATGCCACGATCATGGCAGAAACTGGTAGCAGGCTGATAGACAGCATCACTGCGGATTGAATGGTGTCGATTTTGGTATGCGCAGCTTGAGTATTAACTGCTCGGGACTGATCTTGCAGCGCATTAAGCAACATAAATTTATGAGCCTATTAGGCGAGCGAACTCTAATATGACCCTGGTTGTTTTCGATATGGACGGCACCCTGCTGAACGCCAAGTCTGAGTTGACCGTATTCACTGGTGAGACCCTTGCCCTCATGAGAGCAGCAGGTATCCCATATACAGTCGCCACGGGCAGGACCTTGCAAGCGGCCTTAGGTCCCATCAGGGGTCACCAGTTTGCGCTACCCCATATCTTGAAGAACGGTGCAGTAATATGGTGTCCACAGCAGCAGGACTATAGTCATAGCCATCTGTTAACTCAACAAGAGGTCTGGCATGTGATGACGGCAATGACTGTCCAGGAAATTACTCCCTTTGTCTTCACGCTTGAACCAGATGGCCGTCATGCGGTGTATCACGGCAGTCTAAAGTCTGAAACTGAAAATCGTTTGGCAGAGTTATTTGAAGATGAGAGACACTTGCCTCTGGAGCCACTGCGAGCAATGCCCGATACGGCGCATGTGATTAACCTGAGCGGAATGGCGCCTCCAGATGCTGTGCAGTCAGTTATCGACATGATCGCTGATGAGGAAGACTTGGTGGCGTATACCGGCCAGGCGTTTCAAGACAAGAACCTGCGCTGGATGGATATTCATCACAGCAATGGCAGCAAGGGCGGCGGCGTCACCACACTGCGTGATGAGCTCGGCTACAAAGAGATTATAGTTTTTGGAGATGGTGAAAACGATCTGAGTATGTTCCAAGTCGCTAGCGAGTCCTACGCCCCTGCAAATGCAGACCCTGAGATTAAAAGTGCGGCCACAGATGTTATTGGCCATCATGATGAGGATGGGGTAGCGCGCTTTTTGCGCGAGCGGTTCGAGCTTGGCTAGCAGGCAGGTATCGTACGGATACCTTCAGGGTTGAATAACCACCAAGGTTTTCTTTGAATTCCGGTGGCCAGGCATAGGCTTCCGCGGTTTTCCGTGCCGTCAACAGGCGCTCAATCTCGCGGATCTCGTCCGGCTGTTGCAGGTTGACAGCCGTGATGGCATTGGCAGCCCTGGAAGAGTTAATGCGGGTTCCTGTGGGTGGGTTCTGACTGAACGCAACCATCGGCAACAGACACAGCAATATGAATATTGAGAAAGGTCTGGCAATCATGCACTTTCACCGGTGAGCGAAAGGATATTTTCAGGTATAGAGTGCCGTATTATGCTGGTTTGGCGCGGCTGTTCTCTTTACCGCTTGAGTTGCTGCGGACATCAATTCTGCGTAGCCGTGCAGTACTGACCAGCACTTGCTATTGCAAAAGAAGACGCGTGACACCGAGCCGCCCCGTGAAGTCCTGTTACTTGCATCAACAGCAGCACCCTAGACTATCTGCAGTAGACGCAATAGGCCAAACCTCGTTACGCATTGAACAACCACGAGTTTGAGCGAGGCAACATCTCGATACCAAGCGCTGCTAATCGGTACCGACTGCGATCAGGCAGTGGGCCCAAAATAGGGAATGCAGTCTCCAATTGGTCTATACTCCGCACTCTCTTCGAGGAGTAGCAGTCATCGACCCCGCAAGGCCAGAACCAGGCTCACCCAAAGCAAACGCGCTTGACGTCTTTTCGGTACCCCAGTTCCGCTGGTTGTTTTTCGGCAATGTGGCGTTTTTCTTTGCCATGCAGGGCCAGATGCTGACCCGCACCTTACTGGCCTGGGAGCTTACGGGTGAAGCCACGTCATTAGCCTATATCAATCTGGTTGTGGCGGTTCCCCTGATTTTTGCCTCGGTGCTAGGTGGCGCGATTACCGACCGGGTCGAGCGACGGCAACTGGTCATTGTGGGTCAGAGTCTGATCACGGCCAACGAGATATTCATACTGGCACTGTTGCTGACGGGTCGCCTGGAATTTTGGCACATGCTGTGTACCGCTTTTATTGCCGGCTGTGCCTTTCCCTTCATCATGCCGGCGCGTATGGCCATTACCATGAAGGTAGTCGGCCCGCAGCGCCTGCAGCGTGCCATGGGTTTCCAGAGTGGCGCCATGAATTTGAACCGTATCCTGGGGCCAGCGGCCATGGGACTTATCGTGGCCCAGTTCTCTTATCCCGCTGCCTATGTGCTTTCGATCTTCCTGTACAGCATGGCCATCTTTTGCATGTTTGGCGTTGACCGCAGCCATTCCGACGAATCGGGTGAGGAGAAGAAGCCACTGTTGGAAGACATAGCCCTCGGCTTCAGCTACATCCGCAGCAATAGGCCAGTGCTAATCTGCCTGCTGTTCGGCTTGTTGCCCATGTTTCTTGCAATGCCGTTCCAGAACATTCTGGTCATGCTGGCGGAACAGGCCTGGAATACAGGAGAGGGTGGTGTCGGTACGCTCATGGCTACCGGTGGTGTTGGTGGCGTAGTAGGTGCAATCTGGGTGGTCAAGCGAGGCGATGATGCGGGCCGAATGAAATTGATGTTAGGCAGCACCGTTGCTTTTGGAATATGTCTCGCTGTGTTTGTGTTAACCCCGGTATTTGCCTTCGCACTGCTGCCGCTGCTAGCAGCTAACGTTTTTGCCAACGCCAGCCAGACTGTAAACAATGCAGCAATCCAAGTGCTGGTTGAGGACAAGATGCGTGGTCGCATGAGCAGCTTCATGATGCTGTCATTTGGGCTGACGCCAATTGGCGTGTTTCCGATGGCAATAGCCGCAGACAATTTCGGTGCGGTTAGCGCTATACTGGGCGCTTCAGCGCTGCTGGTTCTGGCTACGGTTGTGTTTTACCTGGCGAGCAAGACGCTGAGGGCGCTGGATCACTCGGTCTCCGAGGCCATGGCTGCGCGAGTTGAAAGCTAAACGCCGGCGAGCTTAGCCCTGTTGGCAACTTCCCGGCGCAAGCCAGCATACTCCTCATATCGCGTAATTTTTTCCGCAATCATGTAAGCGCGCAATGCTTCCTTATCTGGCCAGCGCTCATTCAAGGTGAATCAGATTTAGTAAATAACTACTGACTCGCTTTCGATCAAGCCAATGTGGCAGGGTGCTGTAGAGGCTGTCGGTCCAGCCGTGCAGCAGCAAACAGATTGTGAGAACGCTTCGGTAGCAGAGTCTACGTTTCATGTTGACCTCAGAGTTAAGTTTTCTGATTGATGGGGAGAAACATGGATTGCCAGCTGCATTCAAGTTTTTGTGCCCGGATTCGAATTGCAGTGGATCAGCGACCATTAGAGTAGTCACGGCAAGAAATGAATCATGAGAAGCTTTGACTTTATGGGCTTTGATCAATACCTTAAACACTATTCATCTTCTATCTTCAAAACTAAGTCAGCAGCTAATCTCAATTAAAGGAGTAAACGATGTCTGAAGCACTAAGCCCGCAAAATGCGCCCTATGCAGTAGAATGCGAACAGGGAAAAACCTATTACTGGTGTTCCTGTGGCAGAAGCAAGAATCAACCTTACTGTGACGGATCGCACCGTGACACTGATTTCACGCCGGTAGCTTTTGAGGCTGAGGAAACCAAGAAAATGTTTCTCTGTGGTTGCAAGAAAACTGCCAACACACCTTTTTGCGACGGTTCACATAACAAATAGGCGGCATAAGGCCTTGCAATAAGGCTAAGCTTAACTTGGCCGGCAATAAATTGGGGCTGTTTGATGATGTGGTTGTATGTACGCAGATTCTTTCGCACCAAGCGTCCATGCTGGTTGCCACTTTCCTCTTAATCCTGGCCCCGGGATTTCCAGATTCCCAATCTTTGCTTCTGTTTTTGGGATTAGTCTTACTTCACCAAAGTGACCTCTTTTGAAACTATTATTGACCGTTTGATTCTGTGTTGCACAAAAGTGGTGCGAGAAAAATACTGATAATGGAGCGGTGGCGGAGTAAATAGACACAAACATCGATTGGTTATAGTGTTAAGGGCCAGTGTCCCTGCTTATTGCTTTAAATTATTTACGGAGAACCTTGTATGTCCAGCTGGTCCCAAAAAAGAAACGCAGCATTGCTGGTATGTGTTGCTGGTTTAACTGCATGCTCAGGCGAACCCGATGCCGACAGCGCATTGGCAGAAAATCTCGAAACTGCGGAAAGCATGATTGATGCATTTTATTCGTTCGACCCAAACATTCTGCAGCCAATTCTCAGTGAGGCAGGCGACGCAGAGGGCCGCATACTGGGTTATCAGGCCTGGGCTGAAGGGGGCAATTATATTGTCATGGAAAGGGCCCCCTGCATTAGGGAATCGGAGGACACAATTAGCTGCTCTATAACGGTACAGGATGATCCAGTCGTAGCGCTGGAAACAGGTTTTAACGTTACGGATACTTTTCATATCACATTTGGCGGCGCCACCATCGTAGATGTGAGTACCAGTTCCAATGATCAGCCCATTTACTACGAGGCTGCGGAATGGGTTGAGGAGAACCTGCCCGAAGTGATGGAAGGCCCCTGCAAACGAACCGATGGCTTGCGCGACACCCCAGGGGACTGCGCCAGGGCGATGACCGATGGGTATCGACAGTTCATGGAGGCCAGGAAGGCCGAGGAAGCGAACGCTGCGGCCTTTATCCCTGCAGAATTCGAGCCGCCGGTTCTGGTCGAGATGGAGGGCTTTAAACTTGTGCCGCTTGGACCTGAATTGGTCGATGTAGACTACGCGGCCTATATGTCATCGATCGAGCATCTACAGCAGACCTTCACGCGCAGTACGGGTTGGCCTCACGCCGAGCTTGATGCCGAAGATGCTATGCGGGATATGCTCAACGAAGAAGGCCGATTTGAAAGACGTGAGTCGTTTGCCTACGCCGTCCTCACGCCGGACGGTGCACGCGAGCGCGGCTGTATTTATGTCAGACCAAGCAGCAAACCGGGCTATAATGCCGAGGTCGCACTCTGGGTTACTCAGGCAGAGTTTGATGCAGGTTTCGATGCAGAGCTTTACGCATGGGCCTCGCAGTGGATTGAAGAAAGCTGGCCCTTCGCGCAGGTTGCATATCCTGGCCGAGCGATTGCATGGTCGGAATGGGATGCTTTATAGCCACAGGGTTCTAAACCAATCCTTCAAGACATCATCACAGCAATAGATTCATATGGACGGTCAGGCTGCCTATTAGTTGCGCCGAATTCTCACAGGCTTTTTAATCTATCGTCCGAGTAGAAGGATAGCGCGAGTTGATCCTTCAGAGACAGGGGCACCGCTTTGCCAGCACCTATCTGGCCCACTTCGTCATCGCCACAGTAGGTGCCGAAGATGCGATCCCATAGGATGATCATGCAGCCATAGTTCGAATCAGCCTGTCTGCGTTCGTGGGCATGATGAACGTGATGCTGCTGCGCCGTAGCGAAAAACCAGTCGTACACCGGCATGGATTTCAGTGGCAAATTAGAGTGATTGAGAACCCCATTCCATATATTGAAAGCGCCGGCAACTGCCATCACCCCATCACTGGCGCCCAGCAGTGCCAGCGCAATGGGCGTACCTAACATCAGTGAAGCGTATTCCAGGGGATGGGTACGATCACCTCGCATACAGCCCATCTTGGTAATGTGATGGTGAGTTGCGTGCATGCGCCACCAGAAAAGCGACTCGTGCTGCACACGATGAAGCCAATAGTAAATAAAGCTAGAGATAAGGGCTGCCAGCAGGGCGCCACCCAGCATTCCAGGCACGGAAGTGGGTGCCAGGTTGATATGCAAAGGCGCCAGGTCGCGAAACGATTTGAAGCCTGCGGAAATTGGGGTTTCATAGAAGTTGCTGTACAGAGGTACCCAGAGGAGGCCGGCGAAGGCCAGCCAAAACGCATCTTCGGCCATCTCCTTCGGCTCCAGCAGCCAGTCTTTGCGTTTGGTCCAGATACGCTCGGCGAAAATGCACAGGGGAACAGGCAGGACTATCATGATAGCGCCAAACAGTTCGCGGTAGATCCAATCGCTGGCGACCATGTTTGCCACCAGAATCATGAATCCAAGCACTAGAATCGGTTGGGGGCATGCCCAAAGGAAATCTTTCAGGGTCCATGATTTTGCAGAGTCTGAAGACGCTGTGTCTGGGCTATTGCCTGTACCCAATGCGATATCGCTCATTTTGTGTCGCTCCTGTTTTCTGGCGTGATTGCTGCATAGCTAAGTCGGATAGATGGAGGTTATGGCCTGCAAAATTTCAGCCACTTTTACTTTGAATTGAGCCTCACAAAAACAGTGCAGCCAGCAGCGCAGATGCTGGCTAGTGCCGAGACAAACGGCCCAGTTTTCAGTTGCTTAAAAATTGCAGGGATGATTCTTGCACCAGCTAAAGACAGCACTCTTTTTTGGTGCACCAAAATAGAACATAAGCTGGCGAGACAAAAAGCCCTGTTATGTACCGCGCGAGCCCTAAAACTGTGCAGTAGTGGGTGAAAGTTGTGTCTGGCCTGTGTCTTGCATATTCACTATTTGCAGTTTGAGCCAGGGGAATTTGCTTGGCCCTGGATCAGTCAATCTAGGTCTGTTTTTTTAGAATGCCATAGCCGTCCCGGCAGGAATCAACAGGAATTT
>CENZ01084656.1_pt1 | contig 46371 bp, 47 predicted proteins | sample 361341 | NCBI WGS metagenome assembly CENZ01 (sample SAMEA2619782, study PRJEB7988) | marine metagenome | biome: marine biome (ENVO:00000447); feature: deep chlorophyll maximum layer (ENVO:xxxxxxxx); material: "saline water (ENVO:00002010), including plankton (ENVO:xxxxxxxx)" | depth 50 m
ATGGAATAAGAAGATCTTCGGGCCGCTTGTCCCTGGCGCCGGCATGCCTGATTCCCCGAAAACGTCCGGCACAGATATCGGTGTGATTGTCGAGTAGCTCGCCGAGTTTGGCTGCATCCAGCGTGAGATCAGCATGGGCAATGATTCCAGCGACGGTCGCCTTTGAATCGTCCTCTGCGCTGGCTTTGGCCAGTTCGGAGATGTAGGTGGTTTCCCCAAGTGGGCGCAGATACTCCGGTCCTTCGCGCAGGTAAAACGCTGAGCACTCCATGAATAAGGTCTTCACCACATTGTGACCGCTGCCGGTATCGCGCCAGAGTTCTTCCAACAGATAGTCACGACCAAAGCGTTTCCTCCAAAGATGATGGTGGGGGTCAATAATGGGGCGGTCAGGGTCGATGATGTCTTCCTGAACTTGCTCCAACCAGGACTCGGTCCCTGGTTCAAGTTTTGACATGATGGCTTCCTTGTTTAGACGGTGTCGGTTTAGAGGTCTGGTAATCAGCCCGATGTGATCTGTGGATACACTGGGCAATGCTGGTGTAGTATGGCCCTCAAGAAAATTTGAGTTTTAATTCAAGTCAGCTTCAGCGCTGACACTAGCAGTGCTGGTAATGATTAGAGCCCATGCGTCAAGCTGTTTTCCCTCAATGATTTAACCCCAAGGCTTTTAGCCCTCAGGGTCTGAAAAGCAGAGGACAGCTGACACCATAACAATAAAGAACACCATGCGACTTTAAAGTTGCAGGAGCTGTGCATGAGTATTACCGCCCTCGTTATCATTCTCTATCTCGGATTCTTCGCCGCTTTTGGTGTTTACCTGAATCGGGGCAACAAAACTGCCAGTGATTGGGCGATTGGAGGCGGCAGTCTAGGCGTCTTTATGCTGGCGGCAGGTATCGCAGGGACCCGCATCGGTGGTGCTGGTACCTACGGTGTGGCAGGGGATGTAATTAACGAAGGGCTGGGCCATCTCTGGTACGGTGTAAATTCCTTTGCTGCATTATTTCTGGTGGGGCTGTTCTTTGCGATTCCCTATCGACGGCTTAAGGTCGTTAGCGTGGGGCAGGTATTCGATCATCGTTTTGGCTCTTATCGCTGCCAGTGGTTGACCAGTCTCTGTGTGCAGGCTGAATACCTGGTAGTGAATATCATCGAACCCTATGTGATTGGCTCTATTGTCAGTGGAGTGACAGGTCTACCTTTTGTGGTGGGCGTGGCGATAGGCGGTTTTCTTATTGTCACCTTCACAGTTTCCGGTGGACTAAAAGGTACGGCAATCGCGAATGTCGTGCATTGTTCGGTAATTATCCTGGGGTTGCTGCTGGTAGGCGTGATTGCCATGAATAATCTTGGGGGCTGGGAAGAAGTGCGCAGCCTGGCAGATGGCATGCTGAATGAGTCAGGGAAAGAACAGGCTAAGTGGTGGAGCTTCACCGGCATAGGCTGGGCGACAATCATTGCGCTGTTTATCTCAGCTACCATTCATACGCCGGCGGCGTCCGTGTATGCCAACTATGCCAGTTCTGCCGGGAAACAAGACTATCTGATCCCCGGGTTTTTTCTTGCTGGCATCGTGGCCGCCATGATGCCCATGGTGGCCGGGTTTATTGGCATTCTCACCATGGCGACCTATGGCTCTGAAAGTGGGCTGACCAGTTACCTGAACATAGCGCAGTTAGCCATGGATACCGGCCCCATACTAGGCGGTATTGCCTTGGCTGCAGTGCTGGCGGCGGTGATTTCTTCCGGCGCGCCTATTCTCCTGGCCAGCGCGACCATGTTTGTGAACGACTGGATTCCAGCGGCGAAGCACTATGATTCTGACAGGAAGCTGCGGACCTACAAGATCGTTACGGTGATCTATGGTACCGCGGCGGCAGTGATCGCCTGGCTGGGCAATATCAGCTCCGTGCTACAACTATTGCTGCTTGGCTTTGCTATGGTGGTGCCCCCGGCAATTGCCGTGGCCTATGTGTTCTACTGGCGGCGCACGACAGAGCAGGGCGTATTTTGGGGTATGGCTACCGGTTTTGCGGGCGGCCTTATCATTTGGCTGTTCAATACGCTGTTTGGCGGCGTTGATAATGCGACTGCGGGTGGCTTCGCCCAGGGGTGGTATGAACTTGTCACCTACCTTGGTGAGTGGCGCGATCCATCTTTTCTTACCCTGATGCTTCCCCTTATCGTTATTCCGGTCGTCAGCCTATTTGGCCCGCGACCCGAAGGTGATGGCGAAATGGCCGACGAATTCTACACGCGACTGGGCAGCATTAAGCGTAATTTCGACTGGGCCTGATTAGCGCTGCAGTTCGGCATTGGCCTGGATTAGAAAAGGGCCAGGTGTCTCATAGCTTTTTTCCAGGAGCGAGCTGAATTCTTCAGCGGTGTTGGCTTTCGCTCCAGGGACTCCAAAGCCCTGGGCCAGGTCGACCCAGTCTATGTTTGGATTGCCAATATCGAACAGGCTGTTGGCAATGTCTCCCGGGTTGGTGACACCCAGTCTTGCATATTCGACATTGAGAATATTGTAGGAATTATTAGCGAAAATGACCGTGGTCACGTTTTGCTGCTCTCGCGCCTGGGTCCACAGGCACTGAATCGTGTAGGCTGCGCCGCCATCCCCAAGCAGTGCCAATACGGGCCGGTCAGGGCAAGCCAGTGCTGCGCCTGTTGCGCAGGGGCCACCCTGGCCGATAGCGCCGCCGGTCAAGCTGAGCCAACTGTTTGGTGCTGAGTTCTGGCAGTAAGGATAGGCAGCGTTACCACCTCCAGAGTCAGTGCAGACGATCACATCATCCGGCATGGTGGCGGCGATGGCTTGAATGATGGACTTGTTGTCCAATTCGCCAGTTGGTGTTGGAATCTCTACTTTTTCAAATCGAGTGACCTCAGCTGTGGCAGCGCCAACCCGTTCGGCTACTCGCTCCAGAGCGTTAATTGCATCTTCCTCGATAAAGGAGAGTCGGCTGACCTTGCAGCCTTCAGGAACAAGCTGGCCAGGAATTCCCCGGTAAGCGAAAAAAGATGCAGGGATTTCACCGCCCACCAGGATTAAATGTTCAATTCCTTCCAGGGTTGCCAGGATCTGCTCTGGAAAATAAGGCAATCGCTCAACCGCTACCCTGCCTGGCCCACCATCCACACGGGCGGGAAATGTGCCATTGAATAACCTGCAGCCAGTCTTACTCGCGATGCGGCTTGCCGCTTCCATGGCTGCCTGCTCGGCACCCTGATGTTCCAGCAGCAGGGCTGTCTTACCGCCCTTGGAGAGAATGTCAGCAACGGCGACTACTGCCTGTTCATCTACCGTGGCACGTCTCGGCACCGGGTTAGGCAGCACCGGCCCGGCGCTGTCTCCCCAGGCGGCATCGGCGCCCATGATCAGGGTGGTGATCTGTCCGGTGGAGCCGCTGCTCTGACGCAAGCTGGCGGTATAGGCTTCGGCCCCATCCTGGGCCAGGGTTTCGGCAGTTGAGCAGGATTTAATCCAGCAGGAGAAATTCCTGGCCAGGGTGTCGATATCTGAGGTGAGAGGGGCATCGAAACCGACGTGATAATTGGGGTGGTTGCCAATGATATTTATCATTGGTGCGTTACCCCGGCGCGCGTTGTGCAGGTTGGCAATACCATTGGCCATGCCGGGACCCAGGTGCAGTAGAGTAGCGGCAGGTTTGCCGGTCATCCTGCCCACGCCATCGGCCGCGCCCGTGCACACACCTTCAAACAGCGCCAGCACGGACTTCATCCGCGGAACGGCATCCAGCGCCTGCACCAGGTGCATCTCTGAGGTGCCTGGATTGGCAATACAAAATTCCACTCCGCAATCGGCCAGTGTGTTGATTAATGCAGTAGCGCCGTTCATATTATGTTCCTGCTGTTGACTGTTTATAGTTGGTTTTCTTGAGGGGTCGTAATCATAGCATTTGCCAGAAGAAACACTAATTTGAGCCAGGGCTAAATTCAAGGAAGCAGCGATGGCTATTAGTGAGGGAGAGAAAGCGTTTGCTGCCCATGTGATTGACATGATGTGGGGTGTGGGTCCGCTGTATTCGAAGCGTATGTGTGGCGCCTAAGGCGTATTTCTGGATGGCATGATGTTCGGCCAGATCGCGGACAATGAGTTGTACCTGCAACTAGATGCATACAATCGCCTGCTTCATCGCCCCAAATCGGTTACACTTGCAGGATCAAATGAAATATCAATTTGGGGGAAATCATGAAGCTTCGTGTACTTGTTGTCGCGATTACTGGATTACTGTCCGTCGGCCAGGCTCTGGCACAGGACGATTACGCACCTGAGCGCACCGAATGGGGGCAACCCGACCTTCAGGGTGTATGGAATTTCAGCTCGGTGATCCCGCTCGAGCGACCTGCCTTTTTTGGGAATAAGACCGAATTGACGCCCGAAGAAATCGCCGCCTTCCAGGCGCAAACTGAACTTGGCCTCGAGGCACTGAACCAGCAGGGAGTGGGTGGATATAACACGTTCTGGACTGAGATGGGTAACGGCGACGATAACCGTACTGCGCGTCTCATGTATCCGGAAAATGGCAAGCTTCCAGAGACTGTCGAAGGCGTGCCGGTACAAGTAGGTGGCTTGGGTCCAGATGAGCCCGGTGTGCGTCCAGTGCGCATGGTCGTGGGTGGTATCGCAAAGGATGGTCCCGAAGATCGCGGTTTGTCCGAGCGCTGCATTTTGGGCTTCAATTCGGGTCCTCCATTCGAACCGAACCTGTATAATAACAATGTCCAGCTGATTCAAAGTCGGAATACTGCGGTCATCATGACAGAGATGATTCATGATGCGCGGATTGTGCCACTTGACGATCGTCCGCCTCTGAACGATGAAATCCGACTCTGGACTGGCGACTCCCGCGGCTACTGGGATGGTGACACCCTGGTTGTGGAAACCCGCAATTTTAACAGTTTGACCCAGAGCTTTAGCGTTTATGGGTCTGCCGAAGATAAGTTACTTATTGAGCGTTTTACGCGCACCGGTCCATACACAATGGAGTATGAGTACACGGTTGATGATCCCTCGACATTCTCTGACAAGATCCAGGTGATGACCGTTATGTCCAAGGTAGATGGTCAGGTTTATGAATATGCCTGCCACGAAGGAAACTATGGCATGGTAAATATTCTGCGCGGCGAGCGTATGGCAGAGGAACGTGGAACCGAAGAAGGGCGGTAGTCGCTTCGACTCCAGTACAAGCCTTACAAAAAGGCCGGCTTTAGCCGGCCTTTTTTGTTGTTGAAAGAATGTCCCGAGATTTTCCAGAGCATATCCCCACAGAAATTGTTGCTAACAGTTTGTCAAGTTAAGGGCTGTGAGTATGGATAGACTTTCTTTATGCAAGCTTCATGAACTAATCATAGCGAAGGTTTGGCCCTATTCAGATTCCATTCATAAAGGCTTTGTTAATTTAAATACCATGCGGACTGACGAAGTGGTAGGCATTCCTCGCAGAATCCAAATCAAGCCCTGCCTGTATTCCGAGTTTTAGTTCCGCAGTTCCCCACTCATCTATTTGGCGGATAGGGAGTGGGGAATTTTTTATGTTTGCAATTTGACGGTGCGGGGGGAATAGAAGGCTTTGCTGAAGCTGGGTCGGCAGCTTTAACTAGCCTTGATCTAATCTAAATCTCTGATACGATTTATTTTTATTCGAAGTCCGAGGCTTTGAGACAGCGCCGTGAGTCCAGCAAGATCATTCGAAGCCCGACACACACTCAATACTCTGTCGATGGAACGATTTCGCGTCCTCGGCCTATTGCTAGTGCTTGCCCAACTTGTCGTTATTACGCTGTCGCCTGCGCCGGCTGCAGCGCAACAATCCGATTTCAATTCAACCCTCAATGCACCGCTGAACGCAGCCGACTATCCGGTTCCGGCTGACTTTAGCGGGGTTCATTTCTATCTGATTACAGTGGATGTGGGCAAGAATGTCTGGGATAACTTCGGTCATACGGCCTTGCGTATGTATGACGAAAGTTCGAATACCGATCTGATTTTCAATTGGGGCGTGTTCGATGTTAGCGGCGGCGTAGTTGCCTTCTCATACAATTTTTTCAAAGGCATCATGCCTTATCGGCTGGCTACGAACCTGCCGGGGCGTGAATTCGACATGTACCGGGCACAGGGCCGAACGGTATGGCAGGACAGGATTAATTTGACGAATCCGCAGAGAGAGACCCTCTACCGCCGCCTGATGTGGAATTCTGAGCCTGAGAATCTCGAGTATGACTATCAGTATTTCTTTGATAACTGCACTACCCGGGTACGGGACTATATCGATGAAGCTCTCGGTGGCAGTGTGTTCGAGAACAACCAGGGCGAGACCGACAGAACATTTCGCGATCTGGTGCGCTCTCACTATGCCTCGGTTGCACTGATTGCTTTTTCATTGGATGTACTGATGAACAGCAACATTGATCGACCGGTATCGGAGTGGGAAGAGATGTTCCTGCCACTCAGTCTACGCCAGCGACTCAGCGCCTTGACCTCTGATGTCTCTGAAGATGGCGTTGTGTTGCCATTACTGTCGGATCACCAGGTAATCATGGAATTTCCGCCACCCACAGCGCAAAGCAGTGGCTATCAATTAGCGTCGGTAGCACTGTTGGCGCCGGTATTCTTCCTGTTGCTGATGCTGAAGCGAATACCCATGTCTTATTTTGCGACGCATTCCCGTGTCAGTCTCAAGGCGGCGGGGCTTAATTTTCGGCTTCTAGGCTTGTTAGGTCTGCTCACCGCCAGCTTTAGCGGCATCTACGGTTCCCTGATGCTGGGGAGTTGGTTCGTATCTGACCACGTCGACACGCACCACAATATCAACTTGCTCTTGTTCTGGCCGACCGATTTGCTGGGTATTCTTGTGGCTCTGAGGTGGCTGGTACTGTGCAAATCCTGGCCTATGACCCATAACAGCGCGCCATTTATCAATTACTACCTGATGCTGCATGTTGCAGCCATGCTGGGCTATGTCGCCATCGCGTTCCTTGGCTTAAGCCAGCAGCTCATCATGGATATCGCTGTTTATGTTGTTCCAGGCTTCCTGCTGTTTACCTTGCTAATCTGGGTAGTGGGTTTTGAACCAGCGAAACCCAGTAATATGTTTTTCTGACAATCCCTGTATGAGAGTCACATGACTGAAGCATCAATACTCACCACTGCGAAGGCTCAGCGCGCAGAAGCACTGGAAGCCGTAGCGCAAAAAGTCGCTGATTCTGCAGCACGCCTGCCGCAGATAGAAGAGGGTACCCCAGAGCAGATTCGAGCTTTTCGAAAGGAGCGAGGCAATCCATTTGCGCCAGCGGCCAGAAAGATGAGGGCAGTTGAGGACATTATGGTGCCTATCGGGCGAGGCGAAGTGAGGATGCGACACTATATACCAAAAACCATCGCGGACGAAGCTGCAGCAGCCAATGCACCCTGCTGTCTCTTTTTTCACGGTGGTGGCTATGTGCTCGGCGATGTGGACGAATATGACACCGTGACCCAGCATATCGCTGCCAATAGCGGCTGCCATGTGCTCTCGGTGGACTACGAACTGGCGCCAGCCAATAAAATCAAACAGATCCATCGGGATGGCTTCGATGTCTACCGCTGGGTATTGGAAAACCATGCCAGCCTCGGCATTGACCCTGAGCGCTTGGCCGTCGCGGGCGACAGCGCAGGCGGCAATCTTACCATCGCAGTGACCCAGGCCTGCAAGGCGCATGGCATCGCTGCGCCGAAATTACAGGTGCTTATCTATCCTTCAGTGGACCTTGGCATGGGTTTCGCTTCCGTGAATGAGTTTGCCGATGGTTACTTTTTGACCAAGGCGGGTATGAGCTGGTTTCGAGGGCATTATCTCGAATCACCGCAGCAGGCAGCGGATGCTGGTTTGGCATTTCTTAGCCACGACCTCACCGACTTGCCTCCAGCTCTGGTTATTACCGCAGGCTTCGATCCGCTGCGGGATGAAGGGCAGGCTTATGTTGATCGCCTCGAGGAGTTTGGGGTTGAGGTGGAGCATGTGTGCTATCCGGACCAGATACACGCCTTCATATCATTCGCGGGAGGCATCAAAGCAGGGGATGATGCATTACAACGGATCGGTGCTGCGCTAAAGCAGGCCCTTAGCTCATAAACTCTGAATTTCGCGATTCGTCCCGTCAAAATCCGGGGCAAAAAAAGGGCCAAGCCTTAGGGCTTAGCCCGATCTTCCAGTAAAACTCACTGGCCTGGGGGTAGACCCAAGCTGATTTACATGTCTGCTATTTCTACCCGACGATTGCGCTGATAAGCCGCTTCGCTGGTGGCCCGGTCTGCGGGGCGCTCTTCGCCATAGCTGACAATTTCAATCTGATTGCGTGCTGCTCCGTTCACTATTAAGTAGTTAAGGATGCCATTGGCGCGGCGCTCGCCGAGGGCCAGGTTGTATTCCCGCGTACCGCGCTCATCAGCATGGCCTTCTAGGCGGATACGCTTGCTGGGATTCGCTGCCAGTTCGCGAGCGTGATAGTTGAGCACGTCACGATCAGAGCCGCGGAATTCCGAGACATCGAAGTCAAAGTAGAAAATCCGCGTTGCCAGTGCCGAGCGGCGCATGCGCTCTTCAGCTGCGGCGGCCGCAGCTTCCGCTGCGCTTTGCGAATTGCCGCTAGAGCTGCTGCTGGACTGGGTTTGCGACTCACTCGCAGCGGCGTCTTCACCGGTCGAGCTACAGGCGACGAAGCCGCTGAGCGCGAAAATTACGAGGGCCAATTTTGTAAATTGAGTTATTTTCATGGCAACTCCAGAAAATGTGGTGCTAATTGAGAGCAGTTTAAAATCAGTTTGCTCGAAAATACAGTGGGTTGAACAGTCAGAGAAGAATACCTCATTTGCTCAATAAAATCTATTGACCCAGACCATTTTTAAGCGTGATTTAGTAATTAGTCCACTGTCGCTCAGGCCAGATGGCAGTAAGGCCGCTGGCATCGAGCGCTCGTTCGGTTTTTTGTTTATCTGAGCTTGCGGCAATGGTAATCTTCGCTAACCTTTCTGGCGTGGACGGAGTTTAGTCTGCCACCCGCATGTGGGATCAATGGCCAAGACCCCGTGTCACCGCCAGAACTGCCCTAAGTGCAACCCCCTGATTTTAGGAGAGTTACCGTGAACGCTGATTTTACAGCCGAAGAACTGGCTTTTCAGGAAGAAGTCCGCGAATTTCTGCGCAGCGAGTTTCCTGCCGATTTGAAAACAAAAGTTGATGCTAGTGTGCGCCTCGATAAGGAGGATATGGTGCGTTGGCAAAAAATTCTGTTCGAGAAAGGCTGGGCTGCGCCAACCTGGCCAGTCGAACATGGCGGAACCAGTTGGAGTCATACCCAGCGCCACATCTTCGCAACCGAGATGGGACTCTACGGCGCCCCGGAACCGATTCCCTTTGGCATGAAGATGGTTGCTCCGGTGATCATGGCCTATGGCACCGAAGAGCAAAAGCAGCGGTTCCTGCCGGACATTTTGGAGAGCAACTCGTGGTGGTGCCAGGGCTACTCCGAACCCAATGCTGGATCTGACCTGGCTTCACTGAAAACTGCAGCGGTTCGCGATGGTGACGAATATATAGTCAATGGCAGTAAAACCTGGAATACCCTGGGTCAGTATGCAGACTGGATATTTTGTCTGGTGCGCACCGACAATACCGTTAAAAAGCAGGAAGGCATCAGTTTCTTGCTCATCGATATGAAGACGCCAGGTATCACTCTTAAGCCTATCGTGCTGCTCGATGGTTTTCCTGAAGTAAATGAAGTGTTTTTCGATGATGTCCGAGTGCCTGCCGAAAATCTGATCGGTGAGGAGAACAAAGGTTGGACATATGCAAAGGTATTGCTCACTCACGAGCGCACGAACATTGCAGGTGTTCCGCGCGGCAAGCGTCGCCTGAAAGCGCTCAAGAACATCGCAGCGGATACTGATGATGGGTTCGGTGGCAAGATGATCGACAGCGCCTCATTCAAACATAGACTTGCGGAAGTAGAAATCGAGCTGAAGGCGCTTGAGTATTCCGAATTGCGCACCTTAGCTGCGCTCAGCGTCGGCAAAGCGCCTGGTCCAGAGTCCTCGATACTGAAAATTGTCGGTACCGAGTTAGCGCAGCGAATGGACGAGATGTTCGTCGAATTAGCTGGCTACAATTGTCTACCCTTCGTCCCTGAGCAGTTCGAGCCCGGCTTCGCCGGTGAGCCAATTGGCCCAGGCAATTCAGCATCAGCCGCGCTCACGTACTTCAATAATCGCAAGCTGTCGATATTTGGCGGCTCCAATGAGATTCAGCGCAATATAATCAGCAAGGCAGTGCTGGGGCTCTGAGCCTACACAGCGCTAGCGGTGACACACCGCTTTGAGGAGAGGTTTTTACAGTGGATTTTTCATATACCGATGTTCAACAAATGCTGCAGGATTCAGTGCAGAAATTTGTGCAAAAGAGTTACGACTTTGATACCCGCAATACCATCTTGAACTCTGACGAAGGCTTCAGCGATGAGAACTGGCAGCTGTTTGCAGAGTTGGGTTGGCTGGCCGTACCGTTTTCTGAGGAAGACGGCGGACTTGGCGGCTCAGCTGTTGACCTGATGGTCATCATGGAGGAGTTCGGCAAGGCAAATCTGATCGAGCCGTATACGGCTGCTGCCGTGCTCAGTGGTTCTTTAGTCGCGGAACTGGCGACGGGCGAGGCTAAAACCATGCTGGTCGAAAGCATAATTGGAGGCGAACTCTTGCTGGCCAGCGCCTTCGCCGAGCCTGGCAGTCGATTTAACCCTGGCAGCGTTGCCACCTCGGCTGCGGCTGCGGCAGATGGTGATGATGTGATCCTGAATGGTACTAAAGTCGCCGTTGAAAACGGGCCTAACGCAAACAAACTGCTGGTCTCTGCAAGAGAGTCCGGCGATGTCAGGGATGCGCAGGGAATTTCCGTGTTTGTAGTGGATGCTTCAACGCCGGGGATTTCGATGCGCAGCTACCAGACGGTCGATGGCAAGATGGCGTCCGAGGTCACATTGACAGACGTCAAAGTGCCAGCATCGAATCGCCTGGGTGAAGCCGGCGCTGCGCTCCCTGCAATCGAGGTGGCGACCAACAGGGCTATCGTGGCAGTTAGCGCTGAGGCAGTGGGTGCTCTCGAAGTGCTGCTGCAGAAAACTGTCGAATACAGCAAGACCCGCAAGCAGTTTGGTACACCTATCGGGACATTTCAGGCCCTGCAGCACCGTATGGCGGATATGTTTATTCAGTGCCAGCTGGCGCGATCAATTGTTATCATGGCGGCCATGGCCCTGGATGGTGACGATTCCGCTGAGGAAAAGGCGAGGGCGGTAGCTGCCGCCAAGAGCCGCATCGGCAAGGCGATCAAGGATGTGGGCCAGGAAGCGATTCAAATTCACGGTGGCATTGCCATGACTGAGGAACTGGATGTGGGGCATCTGTTCAAGCGTGTCACCGCGCTGGACCTTGCCTTTGGTGATGGCGACTATCACACCCAGCGTTTCGCACAGCTTTAATTCGGTTTTCGCCGATGAGTGAGCTGATTTTCGTCAGGCACGGACAGGCGTCGTTCGGTGCAGCCTCCTATGATGCTCTGAGCGACCTTGGGTTCGAGCAGGTTCGGGAGTTGGCCAGGCACTGGCAGACTACCGGCGACTCCTTCGATCACATATGCAGCGGCACTCTTCAGCGCCAGCGGGAAACTGCTGGTGAGCTTTTGCATCTGGTGAAGGGTGAGCCGGATGCGCCTGAGCAGCATGCTTCGCTAAACGAGTATAGCGGTGATCCACTGATTCGGATCTATCTGCGAGACCACGCCAAAGCTGATGGCCTAGAATTGCCAGAGGAATGGCCAATCAAGGACCGCAAGTTATTCCAGTCTGTGCTCGAAGCGGCGACGGCATGCTGGATCAATGATGAATTGGAAGCGCAGGAAGCCGACCAGGAATTTGAGCCGTGGCAGGAATTCAAACAGCGTGTACATTCCGTGGTAGACGACATAATGTCCAGGCATCAGCATGGTAGTCGCGTAATTGTTTCCACTTCCGGCGGGGTAATCGCTACAGCACTGCAGAGGGTGCTAAATTATCCCGATGACAAAGTTATCGCGACGAATTGGATGGTTCATAACAGCTCCGTCACCAAGATTCGCTATGGTGGCGGGCGGGCGTCCATGACTCAATTCAACTGCTTGCCCCATTTAGAGCGTCAGGGCATGCAACATCTGGTAACCTACCGCTAATCAATCAGCCAAGAAAAAGGAATAACAAGTGTCAACCGCTGACCTGATCGATCGTGCCGGAGGAATACGCAAAGGCGAAGAAATTGACCTGGTGCGACTTAAAGAATATCTCGAGCCGGTTCTCGGACCGGCTGCGCAGCAACTCCAAGTCAAACAGTTTCCAGGCGGCCACTCCAACCTCACCTATCTGCTGAGTAGTGATGATCAGCAATGGGTCATGCGACGGCCTCCATTTGGCAGCAAGGTCAAGTCCGCTCACGACATGTCGCGTGAATATCGGGTTCTTTCTGCGCTGAAAAATGTCTACTCTTACGGGCCGGTACCAGAACATTTTTGTGATGATCACAGCATTATTGGCTGTGATTTTTACTTGATGAATTACATAGAGGGTTTGGTTATTCGACGCGAGTACCCTACAGAATTGGGGTTGAGTAAAGACCAGATTCGACAGCAGCTATTCAATTTTTTCGATGTGTTATCAGAGCTGCACTCTGTTGATCTCGTTGAAGCAGGCCTGGATACGTTTGGCCGGCCGGAAGGCTATGTGCGCCGCCAGGTAGAAGGCTGGTGCCGACGCTGGAGAGATTCAGCTACGCCAGATACGGTGAATGTTGATAACACCATGCAGTGGCTGAACGACAACATGCCGCCAGAAAGCGGCAAAGCCAGCGTGATCCACAATGATTACAAACTGGATAACGTCATTTTCAACGCCGATGACCCGCTTAAGGTGATTGGCGTGCTGGATTGGGAGATGGCAACTGTTGGTGATCCTCTGATGGATCTTGGTTGTACTCTTGGCTATTGGGTCCAAACTTCTGACCCTGATTTTTTTCGAGAATCACGCACCATGCCATCGGACATTGATGGCGCGCCCACGCGCTCAGAGATTATCCAGCGCTTCCAGGAAAAAACCGGTCTTTCGGTGGAGAATTTTCCATTCTATTTTTGCTTTGGCCTGTTTCGCCTCTGCGTGATTGGTCAACAGATTTACTATCGCTATTATCACGGTCACACCAAAGATGAGCGATTCGCAGGCTTTTTGAAGAAGGCTTTTGTCCTGCAGCAAATGTGTGAACTCATTATCAAAGGCGAGGTGACTGACTGATGACTTATTCTGTCAACGAACTGTTTGGTATCGCGGGAAAGGTTGCGATCGTAACAGGTGGCTCTCGGGGAATCGGGCGCATGATTGCCGAGGCTTATGTCGCAAATGGGGTAAAGACCTACATCACCGCGCGCAAAATCGAAGCCTGTGAGCAGACAGCTTCGGAGTTGGGCGAGTTGGGTGAATGCATAGCACTGCCAGCTGATCTGTCGACAGCGGCAGGGCGGGAAGAGTTGGTTACTGAAATTATGTCACGAGAATCCAGTATAGATATTCTCGTTAATAACGCCGGTGCTGCCTGGGGCGCGCCGTTTGAAGAGTATCCCGAAGAGGGGTACGACAAGGTCATGGATATTAACGTCAAAGCTATCTTTATGTTGACGCGTGACCTTTTGCCATTGCTGGAGAAAAATGCAAGTCCTGCCGAGCCCAGTCGTGTCATAAACATAGGATCGATTGATGGCCTGCGGGTGGCGACAACTGACAACTTTGCCTACGGGGCAAGTAAGGCGGCAGTGCATTTTCTGACCAAGAACCTGGCGGTTCGTCTTGCTTCAAAGGGGCTCACGGTAAACGCAATCGCGCCGGGGCCGTTTGAAAGCAAGATGATGGATTACATGCTTACCCAGTTCAGGGACAAGATTGAAACCGAAAACCCCTTGGGGCGCATCGGTAATCCGATGGATATGGCTGGCCTGGCGGTTTATCTTGCTTCGCCCGCAACCCGCTATATGACTGGCCAGGTCATTGCCCTGGATGGAGGGCGTCATCTCGGCGCTCGCCAGGACTGATTCGTCTAATCTTTCTCCAATCTCTTTCCAATATGAGGAGCATGGTGCTAATTTAGCCAGCCCAAAGATTCAGAATCCTGCGAGAGATAGTCGACCCCAGTGAGTAAACAACCTGCACATACCGTCCCCAGGGGCGTGATTGCGGCCATGGCCTTTGTCAGCGGTTTCTGCATTATGACCGTAGAAATGCTGGGTGCCCGTATTTTGTCGCCATATTTTGGTGGCAGTCTTTCTGTATGGGGCAGCATTATCACTATTTTCATGCTGGCGCTGGCTATGGGTTATCTGTGGGGAGGCAAGCTCTCAACGCGTAATCCAAGCGCCGTGACATTTGCACTGTTTTTTATCGCAGCCGCGATCTTCTCTATTCCCATCATTTTATTCGCCGATGTCATCATGGAACCTATTTTCATGGCGCTGGAAGACCCGCGCTATGGTTCATTGTTAGCGGCGATTTTTTTGTTCTTCATTCCAACCAGTATCCTAGGCATGATTTCACCTTATGCGGTGCGGTTAATGGTGCAAAATGAGGCCCATAGTGGACACATGGCGGGCTTACTTTATTTTATTTCGACCCTGGGAAGCGCTGTGGGCACTCTCGGTACCAGCTTCTACTTTGTGCTGTGGTTTGAAGTGAATCAGATTCTGTGGGGGGCCATTGCGACCCTGACACTCGCGGGATGCGTCATTTGGGCCTCTCACTACTACCTGAATGGTCAATCCGGAAAACAAGCCAGGGAAATGAACCGTGTTTAGACTCAATGCAATGCGACTTTCGCTTGCGCTTTTTGTCGCGCTGCTTTCGCTGTCAGGTTTTGTCCAGGCCGAGACGATTCATGAAGAGCGATCCAAGTATCGCGATATCACTGTTACTCAGGTCGGCGATCGACGCTGCCTGCTTTTTAACGTGCATCGCGGTGATCGTAACCAAACCTGTGTGCTGGTCAACGACAAACAGCGCTTGGTATTCGATTACACGCGCATGAGTTTTTCAGGGCTGTTGCTCAATGACCAACCTGAGCGCATTCTGGTGATTGGATTGGGAGGCGGTTCAATTCCTCTCACCTTCTCGGACCTGTTTCCAAATGCCCAGATTGACGTTGTCGAGATAGACGAGGCGGTGGTGAGTGTTGCGGAGGAATTTTTCTTTTTTGAAGCAACCGACAACATGCGCGTCTATGTGGATGACGGGCGTCCTTTCATCAAGCGGGCAGGGATTCGAGACCAGATCTATGATTACATTGTGCTTGATGCCTTCAGCGGAGACTATATCCCGGAACATATGCTGACCCGGGAGTTTCTGGACGAGGTCAGGGCGATCATGAATGAGGATTCGGTGCTGGTTGCCAATACTTTCTCAACCAGTCGGCTCTATGACCATGAATCGGTGACTTATCAGCGCGCGTTTGGAGAGTTTTTTAATTTCAAGCTTCCTTCCACGGGCAACCGTATCATCGTCGCTCAACTCGAGCCCCTGCCGCCTCGCGCTGAACTCGTTAATCGTGCCCAGCAGTTTTCAGACTCCCTCAGTAAATACGGTATCCCGATCCTTGAATATCCTTCTCGCTTGTCTACCCGAGTGGACTGGGATATGAGTCGACGTCAGCTCACTGATCAGTATTCACCCGGAAACCTTTTGCGCGAAAAATAATTGTGAACCTAGTCGCTGTTAGAGCGACGCAATCCAGCAAATGCGGGTGTATGGCAGGAATCTAGCTTGCGATTTCCCATAGCGCTCGATTGAGAGGGATTAGTAGCGAGCAGTGCCGGATCACCGCTTAGGATGCGATGCCTAATCAGATCATTTCCAGTCGGGCTGCCATGACCATGGGTGGCACCGGAGTGAATGATGCCATGTGGGTCGTGCAGCGATCCTGGCGTGACTATGTCGAACAGATGAATACGGCTGGACTGTTGGCCTTGAGCAGTTCTCGCGCTTCCGACCAGGCGCAACTGGCTAGAGCCGGCGATGCTCTGATTGTCACCTGCGAAGGCTGCCATCAGCAGTTCAAGCCTTCTATTCCTACCGAAGGTTATCGCAAGCGCCACTGAGGCAACGCTTGAGTTACTGCGGGTGTATGCACCCGAGAGGGGGCCTGCTAGGAAAACTCTCGCATCATATTGCGCGCGATGATCACTTGCTGAATCTGGCTGGTTCCCTCGTAAAGCCTGAACAGGCGCACGTCACGGTAGAAGCGCTCGACCGCATACTCCGACATGTAGCCAGCGCCACCATGGATTTGTACGGCGCGATCGGCAACCCGGCCAACCATTTCCGTAGCGAACAGTTTGCAGGCGGAAGATTCGGTGCTGATATTCTCTCCGTTGTCGCGCTTACGCGCGGTTTCCAGAGTCATACACTTGGCGGCATAGGTTTCAGTCTGTGAATCAGCCAGCATGCCCTGAATTAACTGTTGTTCGGCGATGGGTTTGCCAAACTGCTTTCGCTGCAGGGCATATTCCAGCGCATCCTTGATGAGGCGTTCCGCGACCCCCACACTCACGCCAGAGATGTGGAGGCGGCCGCGATCCAGTACCTTCATAGCCGTGATAAAGCCTTCGCCTTCCTCTCCGATGAGGTTGTCCGCAGGTACCCGACAGTCTTCAAAGATGACGTCGCAAGTCATCGAGCCTGACTGACCCATTTTCTTGTCTACTGATCCCAGGGTGATGCCCGGCGTGTCTCGCTCCACGATAAATGATGAGATACCCCGCGCACCTTTATTTTCCGGGTCGGTGCGGGCCATAACGTTAAAGGTGTGAGCGACCTTGGCGTTCGTAATATAGCGCTTGGTGCCATTGAGGATGTAGTGATCGCCGTCTCTGACCGCTGAAGTTTTCAAAGAGGCGGCATCGGACCCTGCATCTGGCTCGGTCAGGCAAAAACAGGAAATCCACTCTCCGGATGCGTACTTTGGCAGGTATTTCTGTTTCTGCGCCTCGGTGCCGTTGAAAACAACCGCTGCAGATCCAATACCATTATTGGTACCCATGATAGAGCGGAAAGCGGGGGAAGTCCGTCCCAGTGCAATGGCCACCAGGATCTCTTCTTCCATGGTGAGGCCGAGTCCGCCATATTCCTCAGGGATGGTCAGGCCGAACAAGCCGAGTGCTTTCATTTCTTCAAGAATGTCTTCAGGTAGCTTGCCTTCCTCCGCCAATCGCTCTTCATTTGGCACCAGGCGCTCGCGCACGAAGCGCTCAATAAGGCCGACAAGTTGATTGATAGTTTCGTGATCTCTGATCATACAGACCCCCTGTTTCAGCAAGCGGCTAAGCTACCATAGCCACTGGTTTTATGCGACTTGCAGTCAATTTGCGGGTTTAGTGGCCTATGCTAGAATGGCCGCCCCTGAGCGATTCGGTAACCCGATTTTTTAGCGCCAGATGGGTAGTGATCAGATCAAATTTTGTCAGATTTAATCGAAAGCGTTCACGGCACAGCAGGTAATCAAATTGCCCACGGTAGAGACCAGGGAAGCGTCAATACCGTTCAGGATTCCTGCCTTCGAATATTGATTAATCAACAGAGAATAAAATGTCAGACAACACCCTGAAAGATGCTTTTATCTATGACGGCATTAGAACGCCTTTTGGCCGTCACGCAGGGGCCCTTGCTCCAGTGCGCCCCGATGACCTGCTTGCCCACACCATCAAAAGCGTGGTTGAGCGAAACAGTTTCCCCAAACAGGCCTATGAAGATGTTATTGCCGGCAATACCAATCAAGCCGGTGAGGACTGTCGAAACGTAGCCCGGTTTGCTTCCCTGCTGGCGGGTATGCCAACAGAAGTGGGTGGGTTAACCGTAAACCGACTCTGTGCGTCTGGCCTGGCAGCGACCCTGCATGCCGCCAATTCAGTAAAAATCGGGGAAGGCGACTTGTTCGTGGCGGGTGGTGTGGAGTCCATGAGCCGGGCGCCCCTGGTGCTTTCCAAGGCTCAGGGCGCCTATGATCGCGGCCAGTCCCTTGCGGACAGCACTTTGGGTGCACGTTTTACCAATCCGGCATTTGCCTCTGGCTATGGCAATGACACCATGCCCCAAACTGCAGATAACATTGCTGCTGATGTGGATATTTCCCGCGCAGACAGCGATAGTTTTGCTGCCGCCTCCCAGGCTAAATACGAGGCTGCTCGAGCTGACGGGTTTTTCCAGGAAGAAATCGCTGAGACTGAAGTACCCCAAGGTCGCAAGAAGCCGCCAATCACAGTGGCTGCTGATGAGCATCCACGACCACAGACCAGCGTGGAGTCACTCACAGGTTTACGTTCGCTATTTGAAGGCGGCGTCGTCACAGCGGGTAATGCCTCCGGCATCAACGATGGCGCAGCCTCGCTCATCGTCGGTAGCCGTGAAATCGGCGAGCGGCATGGCGTGAAGCCACGAGCGCGCATCATTGCCGGTGCGGTTGCAGGTGTGGAGCCCAGGGTAATGGGATTCGGACCGGTGTTCGCCATCCGCAAGGCGCTGGGCCGGGCCGGTCTCGAGCTGGCGGACATGGATATTATTGAAATCAATGAAGCCTTTGCCACTCAGGTGCTGGGCTGTCTAAAACTGCTTGAGGTGGATTTCAATGACTCTCGCGTTAATCCCAATGGCGGCGCTATTGCGGTCGGCCATCCACTTGGCGCATCCGGTGCGCGCATCGCGCTGACGGCAACCCGCCAACTAGAGCGCAGCGGTGGCCGATATGCGGCCATTAGTCTCTGTATCGGTATCGGCCAGGGTCTCGCGGCAATTCTGGAACGTATAGATTAAAATACTTTTTTTAAATACTTGAAGATTAGTAAGGAATAAATATGTCTGATGTTGTTAGTTATCAACTGCATGGAAATATAGGGGTTATCGCGGTAAACAGCCCGCCGGTAAATGCGCTTTCACAGTCTGTGCGCGAGGGTATTCTGAATGCCGTGAACCAGGCCCAGGCAGACGCGTCAGAGGCTGTTGTTTTGCGATGTGAGGGACGTACATTTATCGCAGGTGCGGACATCACTGAGTTTGGCAAGCCGCCAAAAGACCCTTGGTTGCCAGAAGTATTGTCAGCCATAGAAAACTCCAGCAAGCCGGTCATCGCCGCAATTCATGGTACCGCCCTGGGTGGCGGATTCGAGGTAGCTCTGGCCTGTCACTATCGCTGCGCGGTAGCTGCAGCCAAGGTTGGGCTGCCTGAAGTCAAATTAGGTCTGCTGCCTGGCGCTGGCGGCACGCAACGGGTTCCGCGTATCGCCGGCGTAAAGGCCGCACTGGATATGATTACCAGTGGCAACCCGGTGGCTGCAGCCAAAGCGAAAGACATGGGGCTTATCGACGAGTTGATCGGCGGTGATGACCTAGAGGCAGGTGCAATTTCATACGCCCAGGATCTGCTGGCCTCCGGCGCGCCGCTCAAGCGTATCAGGGATATTACTATTGATCCCGAGACCATAGAGCCTGGCTTCTTCGAAGACGCGCGCAAGCGTTTGGCCCGGCGCGCACGCGGCCAGATCGCTCAGGATCGCATTGTTTCCTGCCTGGAAGCGGCGGTGAAGCTGCCTATGGATGAAGGCCTGGCCCGTGAAAGGGAACTGTTCCAGGAATTGGTGACTTCTCCTGAGTCTGCAGCCATGCGGCATATTTTCTTCGCAGAGCGTCAGGCCGCCAAGATTAAGGATTTGCCAAAAGACACCGCCACGCGGCCAATCAAAAAAGTCGCCATCATTGGCGGCGGCACTATGGGTGGCGGCATCGCCATGTGTTTTGCCAACGTTGGGATTCCTGTCGTACTGGTTGAAGTCAATGATGAGGCACTACAGCGTGGCCTTGGCATAATTCGTAAGAACTACTCGATCACCGTACAGAAGGGCAAACTGCCGGAAGACAAGATGGAGCAACTCATTGGTCTTATTAGCGGCACCACGGACTATGCAGACATCGCTGACGTTGATCTGGTGATTGAAGCTGTGTTTGAAAACCTGGATCTGAAGAAAGAAATTTTCGCGAAGCTGGATGGGGTGTGTAAGCAAGGTGCAATCCTGGCGACTAATACTTCTTATCAAGATGTGGACGCAATTGCTGAGGCCACTGGCCGTCCACAAGATGTCGTCGGCATGCATTTTTTCTCGCCAGCGAATGTAATGAAGCTCCTGGAAAATGTCAGAGGCGAGAAGACTGCAGATGATGTGTTGGCCACCGCTATGGCGATCGGTAAAAAGATCGGCAAGGTCTGCGCGCTGTCCAGAGTTTGCTATGGGTTTATCGGCAACAGGATGCTGGGTGGCTATGGTCGAGAAGCGCAGATGCTGCTTATGGATGGCTGCACCCCAGAACAGGTCGACTCTACCCTGGAGGGTTTCGGCATGGCCATGGGGCCGCTGGCTATGGGTGACTTGGCCGGCTTAGATGTTGGTTATAAGGCGCGCCAGGCCCGTACTGATTTGCCCGATGATCCAAAGCTCTACCGCATGGGAACCCTGCTGGTTGAGATGGGGCGTCACGGCCAGAAAACCGGGTCTGGATTCTACAAGTATGACCCAGAAACTCGGCGTCGTATGTCAGACCCAGAAGTGGAGGCAATTATCAAGGAAGAAGCTGCCAAGCTTGAGATTGAGCAGCGTGAAGTAAGTGAGGAAGAGATCCTGGCGCGTTGTTTCTACCCCCTGATTAATGAAGGCGCAAAGATTTTGGAAGAGGGGATTGCTCAACGCCCAAGTGATATCGACGTGGTTTATGTATTTGGCTACGCATTTCCGGTCGCCAAGGGTGGGCCGATGTTCTATGCCGATCAGGTTGGTCTAAAGAATGTCTATGACAAGATCTGTGAATTTCGGGATCGCTATGGTGAAGAATACTGGCAGCCAGCGCCTTTACTTGAAGAGTTAGCAAAGTCAGGCAAGACTTTTTCCCAGTGGGACCGCGAGAGGGGTAACGCTTGATGTTGTCATATCAAACTGGTGCACCTGGCGCGCCTTTAGTTGAAGTCGAATCCGATACGCCTGTACCAAGCGGCACCGAAGTGCTGGTTAAAACCCTGGCCTGTGGTGTCTGTCATTCTGACATACACTTGCATGACGGTGGTTTTGAGCTTGGCGGAGGCAAACGCCTGGAAGTTGGCCGTGAAGGACAGGTTCTGGGACATGAGATCTATGGCGAGGTTGTTGCCGTGGGTCCTGATGCTGAAGGTGTGCAGGTGGGCGATCGCAGGGTGGTTTACCCCTGGATTGGCTGCGGCCAATGTGCCGTATGTCAGCGCGGAGATGAGCATCTCTGCACGCCAGGTAGGGCCCTCGGCATTATCGTCAACGGCGGTTTTGCATCTCACGTTATGATTCCCCACGCAAAATACCTGTTCGATAAAGGTGATGCGGCAGACTCTCTGGCGGCTACCTATGCCTGCTCTGGGTTAACTGCCTATGGCGCCATCAAAAAGCTGGGTGAACTCGCGGCAGGTGACGAGGTAGTGATAATTGGTGCGGGCGGTGTCGGCATGATGGCGATTCAAATCGCCAGAGCCATGGGTATGGATCCCATTGTGGTTGATATTGATCCAGCTAAACTCGAAGCGGCGCAGCAGCTTGGGGTTTCCCGGATCTATGATTCATCGCAAATGGATACAGCGAAAGCTATTCGCAAGGCGAGCGGCGGTGCCTACGCGGCGCTGGACTTTGTCGGTGCAGAAGCGAGTGTAAATTACGGTCTTACCACGCTTCGCAAGGGCGGTATGCTGGTGGTCGTGGGTTTATATGGTGGCGCGCTAACTATGCCAATACCTTTTCTGCCAATGAACGCACGCATAATCCAGGGCAGCTATGTCGGTAGCCCAGAGGACATGGCCTCGCTGATGGCGATGGTGAGAGAAGGCAAGATTTCACCGATTGAAATTCATGAGCGACCGCTGGCTGAGGCCAGTGACGCGCTGGCCGATCTTAAGGCTGGCAAAGTCAAGGGGCGACAGGTTTTGGTGACTGCCTGAGAACCCTGAGAGGAGAAAGAGTGTGACAGCGTTGGAAGCGTTCCGGGATTCAACCCGGACCTGGTTAGAAGAAAATTGTCCGCCCAGTATGCGTACTCCCATGGTACCGGAAGAGATCGTTTGGGGGGGTCGTGATGCGGAGTACGTAAATCCCGAGAGCAAGCTCTGGCTGGACCGTATGGGGGAGAAAGGCTGGACTTGCCCGACCTGGCCGCAGGAATACGGTGGCGGTGGCTTGTCTAAAGAAGAAGCTGCCGTATTGAAGGATGAACTAGGCCGTATCGATGCAAGGATTGCTCTGACCAGCTTTGGGATCAGCATGCTGGGCCCGGTGCTACTGGAGTACGGCACCCACGAACAGAAAATGGAGCATATCCCCAAGATTGTTCGCGGTGAGATTCGCTGGTGCCAGGGCTATTCAGAACCCGGCGCAGGATCTGATCTCGCTAGCCTTGGTACTAAGGCCATACTTGATGGGGATGATTACATCGTCAATGGATCGAAAGTGTGGACTTCCTATGCAGACAAGGCAGACTGGATATTTTGCCTGGTACGAACTGACTTCGAAGTGCCCAAACATTCTGGTATCAGTTTCTTGCTGTTTGATATGAAGAGTGAGGGTGTCACCACCAAGCCTATTCTATTGATCAGTGGCTCATCGCCTTTTTGTGAAACTTTTTTTGACGATGTGCGAGTGCCGGCATCGCAGCTAATGGGCCGACTAAACGAAGGCTGGACCATTGCCAAACGATTGCTGCAGCACGAGCGCACGATGATTTCGGGTTTCGGTTTAGCCAGCGGTCAGGGTGATCGGGGCGGCACAACTTCTACCACAGCCAGTCTCGAAGGCGCGGCGATGCATTATCGGGGAGACAAGGAACGCGTATCTGATCCTGTGCTGAGAGACCAGATCGCGCAATTCAAGATTGATAGCGACGCTTTTGCTTTGACCTCGCAGCGCTCCATGGAGGAAAGCAAGCAGGGTGGACCCAACGCCACTTCGTCCATGCTTAAGTATTACGGCTGTGAGCTCAACAAGCGCCGCTATGAGTTATTCCTGAAAGCCATGGGTAGCCAGGGTTTGGGCTGGGAAGGTGATAGCTTCCAAGCGGACGAACTGCAGGTAACTCGTGAGTGGCTGCGCTCCAAGGCCAATTCAATTGAAGGCGGTACCGCAGAAGTTCAATTGAATATCGTTGCCAAGCGTGTATTGGGCTTACCAGACATGCTAAGCCTGGCCAACAAGAAATAAGCAACTCCTAAGCGTGGAACAAGAGAATTGAGAAAAGGATTATGTCGTTAGTACTTACGGAAGACCAACAGCTGCTGAAAGATTCGGCCAAGAATTTCTGTCAACAGAATGCGCCAGTTTCAGTGTTGCGTAAGCTGCGTGATGAAAACAGCGAGCGAGGCTATGACGAAGCTGTTTGGCAGCAAATGGTTGAACTCGGCTGGCCCGGAATGGCTGTTGCTGAAGAACACGGCGGCTTCGAGTTTGGCTATGCGGGGCTCGGCGTTGTGCTGGAAGAATCCGGTCGCACGCTGGTGAACTCGCCATTGATTGCTTCGGTATTGTTTGGCGCTAGCCTAATTTCTGAAGCTGGCAGCGCTGAACAGAAATCAGCGCTCTTACCCAAGGTAGTGAGCGGAAAATTATTGCTGGCAGTCGCCATTGATGAAGCGCCCGTGCACAAACCGCAGCACGTCAATACCAAGGCCAAAAAAGACGGTGATCACTATATCCTGAATGGTGAAAAAACGTTTGTGCTGGACGGCCATGTCGCGAATAAGTTGATCATAGTGGCGCGAACCGAAGGTGATGTGGAATCAACGGTAGGCGTGAGCCTGTTCCTGGTTGATTCAGATGCCCAAGGATTGGAAGTTCGGCGCACACTCATGGTGGATAATCGCAATGCAGCGCGGTTAACCCTGCAGCAGGTTAAGGTTCCCGCTGAATCCCTGCTGGGTGAAGAGGGCACCGGTTTCGAGGCTTTGGATCGGGTACTGGATATTGTTCGTATCGGTGTTGCTGCTGAGATGCTGGGTAGTGCCATGGAAGTATTTGAACGCATCGTCGACTATTTGAAACAGCGAGAGCAGTTTGGTGTACAGATTGGCTCTTTTCAGGCCCTGCAGCATCGGGCTGCGGAAATGTACAGTGAACTTGAGCTTTGTAAATCTGTTGTTCGCGCAGCACTTGGCGCGCTCGATGATAGCTCGAAATCTACTGAGGATCGGGCGCGGATGGCGAGTCTTGCAAAGGCCAAGCTGTGCGAGGTGTCTGAGCTGATCAGCAACGAAGGTATCCAGATGCACGGCGGCATCGGCATGACCGATGAGTTTGATATTGGGTTTTTTATCAAGCGAGCCAGGGCTGCTCAACAGTTTCTGGGGGACGCGGCCTTCCATCGAGACCGTTACGCTAGCCTCCACAACTTCTAAAAAATTGGTTTTTCTTCAGCTTCTGACCGGGATGGCGCAATGACGACAAATCTCAGGAAGTTTTATGAAACGGGTAATCAGGTTCACGATGACTCGGTGGTCTGCGTGTTTGAAGACTTTCTTGCGGAAGAAGAAATTCAGGCTTTATTGGCGGCGGCCAAACCCAAGCTCAAACAGGCATTGGTTAGCGCTGGTCAAACTGGCGTCGAGAGTGCCGGCCGCTCTGGCAGCAATTGCTGGATTCCTCACGGCCTGAATCTGGTGATTGAGGAGCTGTCCCTGCGAGTGGCCGAGGTGGTTGGAATCGGACTTGAGTAGGCGGAATCCCTGCAGGTTGTCCATTACGCCAAGACGCAAGAGTATGCGCCGAACTATGGCGCCTGGGATGCCGGTACCGAGATAGGTCAGCGCTGTATGGCGAAGGGTGGGCAACGCATGGTGACCTGCCTGCTTTATCTGGACGAACCCGAAGAAGGTGGTGGCACGTCATTCCCGAATCTGGACATGGAGGTTAGAGCCAGGAAAGGTCGGATGCTGTTGTTTCATAACTGCCACCCAAACTCAGTCATAAGACATCCAGATTCCTTACATGTAGGCATGCCTGTCTTGAGCGGAGAGAAGTGGGCCTGCAATTTTTGGTTTCGAGAGCGGGAATACCAGACGGGGACTGTCCCCACGCGCAAGAAAGACTTGCCGCATACACCCAAGTTTAGTAGCGTCATCTAAAGCCGCGAGCAACGCATAGAGCCCTTATGATATTCGGTATCCTGGCAGCTATCCTGGCGGTGCTCATTTACCTGCCCTCGTTCTGGGTGCGCTGCGTCATGGGCCATTACGGTGATGATCACAGTGAAATTCCCGGGACCGGGGGAGAACTCGCGCAACACCTCATTGATCGCTTCCAGTTGGAAGGCATCACCGTTGAAGAAACGGACCCGATGCGAGATCACTTCGATCCCAGTGTGCCCGCAGTCCGGCTGAGTCCCGAAAACTTTCACGGCAAGTCCTTGACCGCTGTGGCGGTTGCGACCCATGAGGTTGGTCACGCTATCCAGTTTCATCGTAAGGAGGCAGTCTTCAGGCTGCGCAGCAAATACCTGCCGCTGGCAGCTGGTTTGAATCGTAGTGGTATAGCGCTTATGTGGACGTTACCGCTGATTGGTTTTCTTCTGCGAGCGCCCTTCGCCATTGGCATGGTGGTAGGCTTATCCCTGCTATTGCAATTGGCTGGCGCCATGGCCTATTTGATCATTCTGCCGGAAGAGTGGGATGCCAGCTTCAATAAGGCGCTGCCGATTTTGATGGAAGGTGAATACGTTGAGAAGGAAAACATCCCAGCGGTTAAGCGCATTCTCAAGGCAGCTGCCCTGACCTATTTTGCAGCTGCCCTGGCGAATGTGCTTAATATTGGGCGCTGGTTATTGCTGCTGAGGAGATGAAGAAATGAACCATGCTTCCAGGGCGTTAATTGATTGCTGGGTGAAAAGATCAGAATGAAAAAGGTATGTGTGTATTGTGGTTCCAGCCCGGGATTGGGGGAGGAGTACCTCGCAGCTGCCCGTAGCCTGGGGCAGGAGTTGGTGCGTCGTGGCATCAGCCTGATCTACGGTGGGGCTCGTATTGGTCTCATGGGAGAGGTAGCCGATACGGTGCTGCAGGATGGCGGTAAAGTGACCGGCGTGCTGCCCCGCGACTTGTTTCGTCGAGAAGTCCCCCACGCCGGTTTGACCGAACTGATTGAGGTAACGACCATGCATGAACGCAAGGCGATCATGGCCGAGCAGGCAGATGCATTTATCGCCCTGCCTGGGGGCCTCGGGACTATTGAGGAGTTATTCGAAATTCTGACGTGGTCGCAACTGAAGCTACACAACAAGCCCTGTGGTGTCCTCAATATTGCTGGCTACTACGATAAGCTCGAAGAGTTTGTTGACTATGCGGTGACGCAAGAATTCATCCGCCCCCAGCATCGCGACATGATTTTGTGGGCGGACTCGGCGTCGCAGTTGCTGGATCAATTCGTCGAGTATGAGCCCCCGAATGAAACCAAGTGGCTTAAGCTGGACAAGATCTAGCCGCGCCCTTGCTATAGCCGGAACGAGACGGAGTACTTGAAGATGGATGAATCTCTCAATGTGTTTGATGAGCCTCTGGAGCCATGCGGAAATGATCCGGTAACTGGCTTCTATCGCGATGGCTGCTGTAACACCAGCGACGACGACCGCGGCTCCCATACGGTCTGTGTTGAAGTGACGCAGGCATTTCTCGAGTTTTCAAGGTTCAGGGGTAATGATCTGATGACGCCAGCGTCCCAATTTGGCTTTTCTGGTCTTTCAGCTGGTGATAGTTGGTGTCTTTGCGCCAGCAGATGGTTGGAAGCTTATGAATTCGAGTGTGCACCCAGAGTGCACCTGACGCGAACTCACAAACGTGCTCTTGAAATTGTGCCTCTAGAGAAGCTCAAGCAACATGCGGTGGATATTAACTAGGGTAGTGGTGATGGTGAGATGAAGCTTGAACTCTTTCAGATCGATGCCTTTGCAAAAGCGCTGTTTGCGGGTAATCCTGCGGCCGTTGTTCCATTGAAGTCCTGGTTGCCAGAGACAAAGATGCAGGCGATTGCCCAGGAGAACAACCTGGCGGAAACGGCGTTTTTTGTGCCTGGCGAAGCCGGTTATCACATTCGCTGGTTTACGCCGGCCGCAGAGGTATCGCTGTGTGGACATGCCACGCTCGCCAGCGCCTTTGTGCTGACTGAATTTCTGGGCGAGGCTGCGGAAACAATTCGCTTCGACTCGGCATCTGGCCCGCTTTGGGTGGCGCGTAATAGTGCTGGACTGCTGGAGTTGAATTTTCCAGCCCAGGCTCCGCACGCAGTAGATGCGCCGGAACAACTCATTAAGGGTTTGGCGCTTGCGGGCTGGGCGTTTGAGTGTCTGGCGCTGGAAGATTTTCTGGTGGTGCTTGAATCAGCCGAGCAGCTGCGTGCCTTGCAACCAGACTATGGCCAGTTGCAACAATTGGATCTACGCGGGGTCATCGTGACGTCTCCCGCAGATCAACCCCAATATGATTTCTATGCGCGATTCTTTGCGCCCAAACTGCAGGTGCCGGAAGATCCAGTAACCGGTTCCGCCTATACTCAGCTAGTTCCATACTGGCAGAGAAGGCTTGGTCGGACTGAGTTCATGGCCAGACAGCTTTCGCCCCGTGGCGGCGATGTGTATTGCAGCCTGGCAGAGGACAGGGTACTAATTGCCGGCAATGCAGTGTGCTATCTACGCGGTGAGATTGAGGTGGACTAAGCGAATCCAGGCTCGGTTTGGAATCTAGATTTATTCAGGCCTTGCGCAGGTTCAGCTGACGCAAGCACTGCTGGCAGGTGCCGGGCCAGTGCAGCTGCGAAAATTTTGTACAAAATGATTGCCCGAACAAATATCAGCTTGGGGACACGAGAATGAATACAGATAAAGGCATTAAACTCGCTCTCATCCTGGTCGCGGTCTATGTGGGTATTGTGGTGTTATTTGAATCCAGTCTGGGGTTCTTCCAACCCGAAGCAGGTAACACCATCGTCATTGAAACATTCGATGGCGCCGGCAACGGCTACACCAGAGTGGTGTCGCTGTTGACTAGTGCAGGTAATGAATATGTCGCTGTAAACCACTGGCCTCGCGCCTGGTATGGAAGACTCGAAGAGACACCTCGTATTGGCGTGACGCGCGATGGCGGTCGGGCGATCTTCGGCGCCGGCATAGTCTCTGGGGCTGAACACGACCGGGTGCAGGCCGACAATCCGACGCCGCTCGCATTCAGATTCCTGACCGGATTCCCACCGCGATACTTCGTGAGACTCGACCCGCAGTAGCGCGTTATCCCGATTAAAGCCCGGTGTCGCGCCGGCTTAAAGCGGGGCTGTAGGTCAGTGCTTGGTTAGAAATTGCCAATCCCTTCGATTACACTGCAGTCTAAATCAAGAAAAGCGGGTTATACATTTTCGCTCTCATTTTCCAAGCAACAGGCTCTAATTATATGTTTACTCTTATCCGAAGGAATCAATGCGCCCTGCTGATCTTGCTGTTGGCCAATTTCATGGTACTGGTGGGTTCGGCGCCGGTTTTTGGGCAGAATACGGACCCCACTCGCTGGGAAGCTGCTATGCAGCGCTTCGACGAACAGGATCAAATGCATCCACCGCCGGAGGGCGCCATCGTACTGACAGGCAGCTCCAGTATTGCGCGCTGGAATGATCAGGCTGCGGCGGCCCTGGCTCCACTAACCGTAATCCCGCGCGGCTTTGGTGGCAGCGTGATGGGTGATGTCCTGTTTCATCTCGATCGGGTGGCATTGCGTTACAAACCGCGGGCGATACTCATCTATGAAGGTGACAACGACACAGCCTGGGGCTTGCCGGAAGGAAAAATAGTTAATCAGTTTGAGCAAATTGTTGCCAAGGTCCATGAGGCATTACCGGAAACTCGGATTTATGTGCTAAGTGTGAAACCCAGCATTCTGCGGCAGGAAGTCTGGCCCAATGCGCAGAAGGTGAGCGCATCTCTTCAAACTATAGCGGATCACGACCCGCTTGTTTATTTCGCTGATGTGGCCACGCCATTCCTGCAGGGCGACGGTTCGGTAATGACCGACATTTTTGTGGCGGACAATTTGCACTTAAACGACATGGGTAATCTGATCTGGGGTGCAGCGATACGTGCAGCTCTGATGCCTCAGGAAGCGCGCCACGAAAAATAATTTGTCAGGAAGAGACTGGGCTTGAATTTTCTCGATGTCTTGCGGGCTGTTCTCATGCTCGGCCTGCCGATGGTGGCGCTAAGCTGGGTGATTTTTTCCTGGATTTTTCTCAGTGGTGAAATCGACCGCCAGGACAAACGCGACGCCATAAAAGCGCAGGTGAAGAAACTAAAAACCCTGTCCAGTCTGGATGGTAATCGCGGCAAACGCTACCTTTACGACAAGTGGGTATGGTTTGGTAGCGGCTTTTATGGGCTTGCGGGAATCTGGACGCTAATCGTTATAGAGGTGGGGGAACTGGTTGGATTTCTCAGCAACCTCGGCAGTTTTTCGGGGCTGGGAGAGATCAGCATTGTCAGTCTGATTATCGAGTTCCTCATTAATCAACTGGGAAACCTGCTGCAGGCTTTCCTCTGGTGGGGATATTGGCCGGCTGATTCCATGCTGGTCTGGCTGGGAGTCGCCTATCTCGGCTACTGGATAGGCGTTGAACTGGCCCGGCATACACAGTTTGAATCCATGGAGCAATTAGTCAGCTTGCTCCGCAGCAAGTTCAATTCTCCCCCAAAATAACCTTTCATAATGTACTTTGTAGCTGAGCTGCAACGACGCCTAGAACGCGTCCAGACCTTCGGTAAGCTCTATTCGCACGCCGCTGGGATCGGTGAAGAACGCGACTGCCAGGCCCAGGGCCTCGATCTCACGATAGGGTACTTCAAATTCAATGCCGCGCTCGGCCAAGCTGCGGCAAAAATCTTCCAGGTTGGTGATCTCGAAACCGACGTGGTCGATTGCTGTGCCGAGGGTTGGAGCGCGGGGTGAATTTGAATTGCCGAAACTCAGATTGGAGCCGGGTACATTGGTAGTCGTTGCTATTGTGCCGCGCGGTCTGATTTCCAGTCCAAAAATCTCAACGTACCAGTCCAGTAACTCCTCGTACTGAGACGTGAAGTAATGGACATGATAGCCAGTAAATTCTTCACGTAGCCCCTGGTCTTCCTGGAGTTCGACATACACTCCATCTGGCAGGGTGACATAGGCGTTTATTTGGCCTTCGGCACCGGTAAACACCCGGCCCATCTCAAAGCCAGCGGCTTCCCATTTGTCTATGAAGCGTTGGATATTGCGGACTTTAAAGCCGAAATGGTCCATCACTGTTTCGCGCGAACCCATTGTTGGGGTTTGCTCGGCGAACATGACTATCATGTTGGGAAATTTGACTGCCCGCAGAGGACCTATGGCGATTTCTTCTCCACCAAAATGCTCGGTCCAAATAGGCAAGTGCTGATCAATGCTGCTTACATTTAAATGCATGTGGCCGTAGGCTATGCCGGATTCATCCGGAGTCGCTAGCTGTGCGAGAGTAGTTCCTGAACACAGCATGGCAAGGAATAATAGAGTCAAGTATCTCATTATGAATTACCCTGGTTATTGTTTTTTTCTTTAATCACTAATTGCCTGATAAATGCCGCTTCTCAGTTTGCTGTAGTCATCGACCCCTTGTGCTGGGATCAACTGAGTCAGGTAAACGACCACCAGTTCCTCTTCCGGATCTACCCAATAGGTCGTGTGATAAGCGCCGCCCCAACCGTATTCGCCCTCTGAGCCCAGCACACCGCGTTCACCCAGATCGGTTACCACGAAAAAGCCCAGGCCAAATCCCTGACCATCACGAAATGGGATGTCGCCTAAATGGTCGGTAGTCATGAGTTCGATGGTCTTGCGCGACAGTATCCGCTCCCCGTCCAATTCACCACCATTCAGAGTCATCTGCAGAAAACGAGCGTAGTCGTTGGCGGTTGACAGCAAGCCGGCGCCCCCAGAGAAAGAGCGATTAGGGCCGCTGCCTTCGAGATACAGGCCCTGGCTTTGCATGCCATCAGTAGCGCTAACAGCCTGAACGCCGCCGCCCGGCGTGGCTTCATAGACCACGGCCAGACGCTCTGCTTTTTCTTGGGGCAGATAGAAATGGGTGTCGTTCATCTCCAGCGGTTCAAACAATTCCTCTCGCAAAAAAGTGTTCAAATCTTTGCCGCTGGCGACTTCAATCACTGCGCCAAGAATATCGGTGTTGTATCCATAGATGTACTGTTCACCTGGATGTTGATCCAGAGGTAATGCCGCCATCTGCTTAATAGAGTTGAGGATGGGTTCGTTTTTGTTAGCGAAATACCAGCCCTGAAAGCCGGCTTCCTCCCATTGCTCCCGAGCAGGGCCGCTGCCATAGCTCACGCCACCTGTGTGGGTAAGCAGATGGCGGATGGTAATCGGTCTGCGGGCCTCCTCCAGGCGATATGAGCCATTGGTTTCAGAGACCGCTACCTGCATGTTTTCCCATTCGGGAATATAGCGACTCAAAGGGTGACTGATATCCAGCTGACCGCGTTCGTGCAGGATCATTATGCCGGTGCTGACCAGTGCTTTGGTTTGCGAAGCTATTCTGAAAATTGACTCTTCTGACATGGGAATGTCAGCTTCCTTGTTTTGCCAGCCATTGGCGGTGGAGTAAACAACACGGCCCTTGCGCAGCACCATAGCTACCTGCCCAGCTACTTGACCGCTATCTACGTAGGATTTCAGCACGGCATCAAGACGCTCGAGACGCTCTGAGGACATACCGGCGCGCTCTGGCCTGACGCGAGAGAAATCGGCGGCGAGACTGGCTTGAGTGACGGCGCACAATGTCAAGGTCAAGAAAAGGTGAAAAAATAGACCGCGGTGAATGCTAGTGTTTTGCATCAGTCCAGAATCCTCGAATTTGGGCGTATAGATTGGTTTTTGTGACAGTAGCAAGTGGCTGGTATTTCGGGAAAGCCGCTTTTATTTATGCCACCTTATTGTTGTGACCAAGACTATCTCTGATTGGTCGCGAAAAAACAATCCTCGGATGAGCATCGATAGTGAACTTTGAAGTACCTGCGCCGAATCCTTCGGCGGCTAGCGCCGGGTCAGAGGTGCTGCTGTGATTTTACATTCAGGATACTGACCAAAGAGAGCTGTGCACCAAGCGCTATAACAAGTTTTGGTGCTAGTAGCGATTTCATCTAAACAGTGAATTCCAGAGGGAGCGTAATTGCAGAGGCATACTGCTGCCCGCTGCGGGTTACGCTGGGCTGAATCGACCGCGAGATCCAGATAACACCTAACGTATTGTATTTAGGAGTTAATATCTGAGAATTGAATCAAGTTGCGCTCACAGGGCATCGCCTCATTGAGAACGTGGTGGCTGCGATAGCTGAACTGAAGCCAGCACCAAGGCTCACCAGGAAGCAATTTAGCTAGCGATTGGTAGTGACTGGAAACGGGTAGCGTGCGAGATCAGGGCAATTCGTTCTCAAAGAAGATCGCCAGACGCAGGCCTGCGAGGCCCAGGCGTTGTCTTGCCATATTCTGCATCTGAGCGACATAGGCTGCGTCCAGCGACTGGCTGCCTAGTTCTGAGCCGCTGCTATCTGCAGCGACTATGGCTTGTCGCATGGCCTCCGTGTATACCATGCTCTTCAGGCTGCCGCGACTCTCATTCATCCAGGCAGTCCAGTCGCTTTCTACACCCTTGATTTGTGGCTGTGAAAACCCGGACACGCGCTCGATCAGCAGCGGAAGCTCGGCAACTACGCCACCCTCGGCAAGAGCTCTATCCCAGCGCGAATGCAAATTGCTCTCGCCAATGGGTATCGCATTACCGCCGCGGTCGCCGCTGGTGAATAGGTTGGCGGAAAATAGCGAACCGGTGTGCAAGGGTTGATGGATATCGCCGATAAGGTGCAGCACCCAGCAAAGGGCTATGGCACGCTCTGCCATCGGGGCATCGGCGTCTGTCAGCACGGCCGCATTGTAGTCGATACCGGTGACGACATTGTTCACTTGCTGCTCGGTGCGGATGGTTTCTCCGCCAGGGCCATCGATGTCGGTAAACGGTTCGATGCCAACATAGACATTGCCCTGAAAAGGCGAGGAGTCCCGCACCCAGGCACCATCAGTATAGTGCCAGCTAGGCCGATTATACTTTTGCCGCTCGCTGTCCGGCAGACCCCTTGCGATGTCTGGCCAGTAAGCGGCCTGCCCCAATAGCCACTGGGCCAGCGCAATGGTGCTGCTTTGATCGACATAATCAGGCATCTGCTCGAGAAAATCCAGCTGATAGCGCGGATGGGCTTGCAGGATTCGCAGCAGTTCATCAATAGTTTCCGCCTCCACGAATTCCAGGGCCACGGCGGCGGAGAGCCGGTGACCCACCGAGTCCCAGGCCAGGACAAGAGGCCCTTGAACGCTCAACAAAAAAATTAAAAACCACCTGGTGAGAGTCGAACTAGCGGGAGACATAAGCGATTTCCTGTCCAGATTCAGGCATGGGTGACTTGGCAGACAAATGAATGGGGAGTTTACACTTCCAACCATTCTTTGCGAATAGATTCAGAGCCCAGCAAAGATTGGGGGTCGCCTTCGTACACGACTTGACCATGCCCCATCACGTAAACGCGCTGCGAGATGTTCATCGCAATCGAAAGTTTCTGTTCGACGAGGAGAATAGCAACTCCACGATTGGCGATTTCCTGCAGCAGTGTACCCACCTGTTCAACAACTTTTGGAGCCAGGCCTTCAGTAGGCTCGTCGATCATGATCATGTCCGGATCGCCCATCAGGGTCCTGCACATGCAGAGCATTTGCTGTTCGCCGCCGCTCAGCACGCCACCATGAACATCAGCACGTGCGCCAAGATTGGGGAACATGTCGAACACTTCGTCAATGCTCCAGCGTCCTGAAGACGTCGCACCTTTCATGCCCAGCAACAGATTCTCGCGCACGGTTAGAGTGGGGAATATGTCTCGGTTTTCGGGGACGTAGCCTAAACCCAGATTGGCGATTTCATAGCTGGGCTTTCCAGCGATCTCCTTGCCTTTAAAAATTATTGTACCCTGTGGCGCCACTTCGCCCATGATTGTTTTGATCGTGGTGGACCGGCCGACGCCATTGCGGCCGAGTAAACTTACAATCTCACCTTCCCGCACCGTGAAACTCACGCCCTGCAGGATATGGCTCTTGCCGTAGTAGGCATGCAGATCTTTGACTTCGAGCATATTGGCCGTCGATTCACTCATCTGCTGTTACTGTCCCGAGGTAAGCTTCCTGTACCTTCTCACTGCTGCGGATATTCGATGGAGTATCACAGGCAATGAGTTCGCCATACACCAATACCGAGATGCGGTCAGCTATGCCAAAGACAATACTCATATCGTGTTCGACCATGATCAGGGTCTTGCCTTCGGTAACACGCCGGATCAATGCCACCGCGTTTTCAGCCTCACTATGACTCATGCCGGCAACGGGCTCATCCAGCATAATGACCTCAGCACCACTGGCGATAGCGATACCTAGTTCCAGCGCGCGCTGCTGGGCATAGGCGAGCTCGCCAGCAGGGTAATCAGCTCGCTGCGACAGGCCAATTTGATCGAGGATTCCGTGGGCTGCCGTGTTCAGATCATGCTGACGGCCCAGCAGGTTCCAGAACGAATAGCCGTATCCCATTTTCCAGAGCAGGCCACAACGAATGTTTTCAAACACGCTGAGTCGCGGAAATATGTTGGTGACCTGGAAACTACGGGCTAGACCTCGTCTCGCAATTTCGTAGGGCGGCAGATTCTGAATCGCCTGGCCGCGGAGACTGATTGTGCCTTCCGTAACGGGATATTTACCGCTAATCAGATGGAATAGCGTGGACTTGCCTGCGCCATTGGGGCCAATGATGGCATGCCTTTCTCCTTCCTCTATATTGAGATTTACGCCGCAAATAATTGGTGTTTCACCAAAGTGTTTATGGACGTTGTTGAGGGTCAGAATGCTCACGATTTTGACTCCGGCTCATCCGCCACATGGTTGGCAGACTCCCAGGCTTCCCTTAATGCTGGCAGGGTGCGGCGAGTAACAAGCATTGATGTGCTTGCAATAAGCAGCAGGCCAAGCCAGGTGCTGGAGCTTGAAGCACTCAATTCCATATTCAACACAGAGATGCTCTCATCTTCGATGTGGGATAACTCGAGCATCAATACACAGGTAGCCATGAATACCATCGCCGGGATGGCAGTAGCCAGATAGGGAAGAACCAACTTGCGAATGCGCCGCTGCAACCAGGCGACCCTGTGCATCATGATAAAGCCTGCAAACCCTTTGGGAAGAAACAGCACCGTCAGCAAAAACAAGATGCCGAGATAAAGCATCCAGAGATCAGTGTAGTTACTTAGCAGTGAGTTCATCAGGGTGAGGATGACCGCACCAAGAATGGGGCCGATGAAGTAGCCCAGACCGCCAATGTAGGCCATCAGCAGGACCCGGCCTGAAGTTACCGCGTTTAGGGTTTCCTCGGTGACGAATTCGTAGTTTAAGGCATACAGGCCGCCGGCTATTCCAGCAAAGAATCCTGAGGCGCAGAAGGAAATATAGCGGACACGGCGGGCACTGTAGCCAATAAATTCTGCGCGCTCCGGATTGTCTCGCACGGCATTGGCCATGCGTCCTGCAGGTGTCTGGGTAAACAAATACATAAACAGGGTAGCCACAAACACCCAGGCGGCTGCCAGGTAATAAATTTCAATGCCCTGGAAGAACTCCACGCCGAACAGGGGTGGACCATAGGTGCGATCGCCGCTGACCCCGGCTTCTCCGCCGAAGAAACTCACAAAGATAAGCGATGAGGCCGCCAGGAGTTCGCCAATCCCCAGGGAAATCATGGCAAATACAGTGCCTGCCTTGCGGGTCGAAAAGCTGCCAATAAATAGCGCCGCCAACAGCCCTACCAAGCCTGCCAGCAAGGGTATGTAAACGATAGAGAAGTAGACAGTCTCAAATTCAATCAGAAGTAGAGCGTGTACAGCCAGAAAACCGCCCAGACCAAAGTAGACCGCGTGTCCGAATGACAGCATGCCGCCCTGGCCCAGCAGCATGTTGTAGCTCAGGGCAAAGACAATGGCGATTGCCATTTGATTGAACAGGGAAACGGCCAGAATGGAATCGAAAAACTGGGGCAGTAGGAGTAACACTGCCAGGTAGCCAATCCATACAAGAGATTTGGTGAGGATTTTTTTCACTGTTCTCTATTACCCAGCAGACCGGTGGGCCTGAAAATGAGAACCAGGATCAAAAGTAGATAGGGCAATATCGGCGCGATTTGTGGCAGGGTCAGCGTCCATAAATCGGTCAGGAGATGGTCCCTGCTGAATTCGAGTCCAAACAAATTCAGGAGATCGGCAACACCGAGATTTGACGCGATAGCATAGCTCTGTAACAAGCCAATCAGCAGTGACGCGATCAGAGCGCCTGCCAGGGAGCCGAGGCCACCGATAACGACGATTACAAATACGATACTGCCCAGGACCGTTGCCATGCCGGGAAAAGTGGTCAGCACAGGCCCTGCGATGACGCCGGCAACACCGGCGAGCGCGCTGCCCACGCCGAATACCGCCATAAAAATCAGTGGCACGTTGTGACCTAGATTGGCCACGGTATGGGGATGGGTTATAGCAGCCTGAATGATGATCCCCACTCGACTGCGGGTTAGCAGTCTGTAGAGTCCGATGAAAATAAGGACGCTGATGCCTATCATGAATCCCCGGTAGGCTGAGAACTCCTGGCCAAACAACGTAAAAAGCGGAAAATCGAGCACGTCCGGTGACTGATAGTTTTTGGTGTCTGGCCCCCAGAAGAACTGCACGGCTTCGTCAATTAGAAAGGCGAGACCAAAAGTAAAGACCAGTTCTGCAACATGACCATGCTGGTGAACTCTCCGTAAACCGTAGCGTTCAATCAACGCCCCTAGCAGGCCAACCAATAGTGGCGCGATGAGCAGACCGGGCCAGAAACCGAGGTAGAGAGAAATCGAATAGGCGAAGTAGGCGCCAAGCATATAGAAACTGGCGTGAGCAAAGTTAAGCACACCCATCATGCTGAAAATCAGGGTTAGCCCGCTGGCCAGCATAAAAAGCAGCAGGCCCGTTACCAGGCCATTGAGAGTGGCAAATACCAGAACTTCAAACATACAGGGGAGCAGCCAGTTCTTAGTCTTAACGACGCGGTCGCCGCATACGGCAGCTCGTCTCCACAACTGTTTCTTCAGCTGGTACTGAATATCTTGTTACCAGTCCAAATCCAGAGTTGTCGGCATCGAATTCTACATCCTGGTCTGTATGCACCGAAAGGTGTAAGCCCTGGACAACCTGGTGATCCTCACCGCGCATCCAGATTTCCTCGCCGCTAATGGTTGTGAAACGCATGTCCTCGAGGGCCACGGCAATATCATAGGGATCCGTGCTTTGCGTCTCCTCCATGGCGGCCACCACCATCTGTAGCGCCGTGAGGATGCGCGGCTGCGTCATATCGTTGTTAGGGTTCTCCGCCTTGAAGGCGCGATAGTATTGCTTGCGCTCTTCGCTGGGCAGAGGGTTGCCTGAATCGTTATGAATGAGATGGATTCGATCGACACCGTCCGCGCCAAGGGTCGCGGTGATGCCATCATAGGCTGCATAGAATGTGTAGATAGGAATGTCCAGGCCGCTGTCGATTATGGAGCGGGCTAGTGAAACCATGTCGGCACCAAAATTACCAGTGATTACAGCATCTGCGCCTGAGGCAACTATCTTGGTCACGTAGGGTGTAAAGTCTTTGACCTGACCGATGGGATGAAACTCATTGCCCACGATTTCTATGTCGGGGCGTTTTGCATTCAGCAAGGCTATGGAGTTGTCGGAAACGACCTGTCCGAATGAATAATCCTGCCCAATGATGTAGATTTTTTTAACGTCGGGATTTTCGGCGATGTAATCCGTCAGGATATTCAGTTTCATAATGGCATGGGCATCAAACCTGAAATGCCAAAAACTGCACTGCTCGTTGGTGAGGATTGGATCCACCGCAGAATAGTTGATTTGCAAGATTTCCTGTCCCGGATTACGGCGGTTATGGCGAGTGATCGTTGAGTTCAGGGCGTTGGCAACAGCAGAACTGTTGCCCTGAAAAATAATGCGCAGGTCCTCGCTTACGGCGCGGCGAAACTGCAGCTGGGTTTCAGTTGGGCTTTGCTGATTGTCCAGGGGAACGATCTCAATCATTCTGCCACCCAAAATACCGCCTTTGGCGTTGAACATGTGATCAGCGGCAAACTGCAGTTGTTTTAAGCCGCTGTTGCCAATAGACGCGAAAGCGCCGGAAAGCGGATCCATGAAAGCAATTCGAACCGGCTCCTGGCTGAATGCCGGCTGTGCCAGGATCAGCAAGAGGCTGAGGGCCAATGCTGATGAGAAGTAGCTCATTTTTTGGTTTTTGATGTTCATAATGGAACCGCTTGTTATAAGAGAGTCTGGGTTCGCACCAGCAGGCAAAGTAACACTGATGCGAAACCGATTGCTTGGGCTTATCTACCCATTAATTCACTGGCTAGAATACTTCGAATAAACCCGCCGCACCCATGCCGCCGCCGACGCACATGGTGCATACCACATACTTGGCGCCTCTGCGCTTGCCTTCAATCAAGGCGTGACCCACCATGCGGGCGCCGCTCATGCCGTAGGGGTGACCGATGGAAATCGCGCCGCCATTTACGTTGAGCAGTTCATTCGGGATACCGAGTTCATCGCGGCAGTAGATTACCTGTACCGCAAAGGCTTCGTTGAGTTCCCACAGGCCAATATCGTCCATTGACAGGTTGAAGCGTTCCAGCAGCCTGGGCACAGCCTTCACAGGGCCTATACCCATTTCATCCGGTTCGACGCCGGCTACCGCCATGCCACAATAGGCGCCCAATGGCTCCAGACCTCTCTGCTCCGCCAGCTTGCTATCCATCACCACAGAGGCGGAAGCACCATCTGAGAGTTGGCTTGCATTACCAGCGGTGATGACACCGCCTTCAAAAACTGGTTTTAATCCAACTAAACCTTCCAGCGTAGTGGTGGGTCGATTACCTTCATCTTTAGCGAGCTTCACGTCGTGAACACTCTGTGCCTTGGTTTCCTTGTCAACGAAAACCATCTTTGTTTCGAGCGGGGCGATCTCGTCATCAAAGGCGCCGGCCTGCTGTGCGGCTGCAGTACGCTGCTGGCTTTGCAGCGCATATTCGTCCTGTTTGTCGCGGCTGATGTTGTAGCGCTTGGCTACAATTTCTGCAGTCTCCAGCATGGACATATAGGCATGCTCGGAATTAGCAATGACATTTGGGCTTTGGGCTTTGAAACCATTGCGGTGTTCGTTCTGCACAAGACTAATTGATTCCAGTCCGGCGCCTATGACGACTGGCATGTTGTCAGAGACAACTTGTTTAGCTGCAGTGCAGATTGCCATCATGCCGGAGGCGCACTGTCGATCCATGCTCATACCGGATACCGAGCTTGGCAAGCCTGCAGCGACTCCCGCAGTGCGGCCGATGTTATAGCCCGATGTCCCCTGCTGCATGGCACAACCCATCACCACATCGTCGACTTCGCCGGGTTCAATACCAGCCCGGCGCACCGCTTCCGCAATGACATGCCCACCTAAGGTAGGGGCGTCTGTGTCATTGAATGCTCCGCGATAGGCTCTGCCAATCGGGGTTCTTGCGGTTGCTACGATTACTGCTTGTTTAGTCATATCATGCTCCAATTACGATTTATTAACGACCAGTTGCAATACATTGTCGATTGCGTCTCTGGCTAATTGCACCATCTCATCATCAGTTCGATCCTGTATGGGATGGGGCACGAATACACTCCTGGGATGAATACCCAGGGAGTTGCCTTGTGCTTCCGCTGCCTGAATGAATTCAGAGGAAGCAACAAATCCTGAGGGAATACCGCGGCTTTCAAGGTCCATGATGTCATGCAAACTGCACGAGGTACATGAGCCTCAGTCGGCGAGTCCTTCGATTACAGCGTCGCACTCACTGCTGATTTTCTGGGTCAGCTCTTTAGGCGCGACTCGGGCAAAGGTAGGCTTCGCGTAGCGCTTTACTTTGGCGCCTGATTCTTCCAGCTGCCTCTGAACCTCGTCGAGGAATTCCTTGCCCCGTGGCTTGGATATATCCAGCAGTCCAACTGTGGCATCGCCAAGCCCTTCAAGGCGTGGCAGCAACTGTTTTTCCACAGGACTCAGCTCACTGGTTGGGTCCAACATAGTTATTTCACTCATTACAGTCTCCGTTAGTCAACGCGTTGAGATACCAATTGGCTGCCTCTTTCTCCGGAAGCAACCCAGCCACTGATAATGGCTGAAAACATGCCGGCGGTGCCGCCGGCGGTAACGATGTGCAGGCCATCATCACGAAATTTGCTAAGTAGTTTGCCACGCAGTTTTTCCGGCATGCCTTCACTGATGCCGCCGACACCACACATAAGTTCTGTGCTAGGTGTCACTAATTCATCAAATAGGGCCTGCTTCAGGTCGCTCTTGTTCCAGCCGTTCTCCCTGAGCACGCGTCGATGCTCTGGGCACACCACCAAGGTGGCGTCAGCCATACCAAATTTTTTCACATGGACAACGGAGCGCAAGCTGGCAGCCATGCTCTTTGCCAGTGACTCCGGCGTGCGGGAGATTTGGTCGAGAATTGGCTGCACGCCATCGCCAGCAAACAAACTGACGACGGAGTCGTCTCTTTCAAACCCCCTGTCCATGGCTAGCGTCGGCCAATCGAGGTCCGATTCATCCTCGGCAAAGCAAAATGTATATTTTCCAGGATTTCCCAGGGTAGCCCGGTCAATGCCGCCGGGTTTGCCGCCGCCAACATTACGAATTAGCAGCTGCAGGGCTCTACCAATGGTCGCATTGGCTCGGTTTCCCTGTCCGAGGGCATTACCACCGGAATTCATTCCAATATGGCGAGACACCGGGCCATTTACAATTACGACCGGCGAGGAAAAATAAGTGGTGCATAGCAAGCCGTGCATGCAGAACTTCTCCTTCAGGGCGGCCCTGACGACTGCGATAACGGTTGGGAAGTATTCGGGTTTGCAGCCGGCCATCACTGCATTGATGGCGACTTTTTCCACCGTGCAGTCCACGTGATCCGGGGGCACCAGGCCGATAGATTCATCTGGGGCCAGGTCTGTACCTGCCAACATGCGCATGACTCGGATTGGAGTTGGGGGCACCACTGGCAACCCATCCGACCAGCCACGGTCAAAACAGGCTTCCGTAATGTCTTCGGCCTCAGCAACATCGACCCGCCTTGCTTGCAGACGCTCGCCATCAAAACGCACGGCGAGCTGCTCAGCCATACCAGGATCTTCAGTGAGCGAGCCGCAGCCGGGCTTGAATGAAATCAAATCGGACCCGAGCTGATCCAGCCCGGTGAATTCCTGCCATTCCTGCCTGTCCCAGCCCACCAATCGCTGTTCGCTTTGAGCCTCTGTTTCATGACGAATCAGGGTCGGCACGATCTCTATATTCTGCTGATAGGAAAACGCCAGTGCCGTGTCATCTGCCTGTTGGGGCAGCTCGGTCAGATACGCGGCGTCATCTTGCACGTAAACCTGAAGGCTGGCGCCATAGGTGTCGGCGAGCTCCCGGACGACAGGTTCAATCAATTCGCAAGTAGGGCAGGACTTCTTGACGATCAGGGAGTAAGTAGAATTGTTAATTGAGTCCATTTAGTCCAGATAAGTGTCGGCTGCCAGGAGCCTAGTAGATGAATCCGAGTGTACTGATTCCCACCAGTACGTTAATAATCATAAAGATCGACGAAGTTCTGGACATCACTTTCCACAACTGCGGGCCGCGATAGGCAGAGCGAATGCCCAGAATGAGCAGAAAAGTGTAGGCGAGAATGCCAGCCACCATGCCCAAATAGGGCAGCCATTGCTCATTGTCCACCGCCTGACTGCCAAAGTAGAAAAACAGCGAGGCGCCCGCAAAGTAGAGCACCCAATAGGTAATTGCCAGGCCATACTCACCAGCCAGCAATTTCGCCATAAGTGAGCGGTCATCCAGCTGGGCTGTGTGCTCTGTCTCTGTCATTCCAGTCTCCATCTGGGGAGACAAGTGTAACCCACTGGGAAGCCTTATCAAATTCCTCTGGAGACGGGGGCTACTACGCATTGTCAGAGTCTGTAGCTACTTATCTGCTCCAAGCCATAACAGTGCTATTGGATTACTATGTGAGGTAGATCACGGCGCAACTGGGGAATTTTTTGGCTGTCTCGCTGGAAACTTCCATGATAATTATTATCATTGTATTTTCAGCCACTTTATCGCCACCAGTGGTGCATCAACTTGGCGATCATGAAGGAAGTAGAGAGCCAGTCGCTCACTGAAGCGTTTGGTTTTGCCCACCAAAAAGAGAAAGCCCTGAACAGACTGCGAGGCATCCTCGCTAGAATTGTTGCTGATGAGGAACTGAATGAGAAGGAACTGCTGTTTCTCGACGGCTGGCTCAAAATCTCAGCAATACCTGGCTGACCACGATGACGCTGTTGCGATACTTCAGTAAGTGGGTGACAACCTCCAGGATGGCGTCATCACGCCAGAGGAATGGGCTGGCATGCAGAGTGCCATCGCAGCACTGATCGGTTAGGACGCTGCGGTTGGAATGGGCAAGATCGATGAACCCATTGGTTTTCTGACAGGCGTCGCCTCTGATGGTGTATTGAACGACCAGGAAGTCGATGGTCTTTCTGGCTGGTTAAATCGCAATGAGACGATCAGGGAAAAATGGCCTGCCAGTGTCATCGTCAATCGGCTCAATAATGTGCTGGAAGACTGCATCATCACTGATGAAGAGCGGCACGATTTGATGGTCACGGTGAATCAGATCACCGGGAATGATAATTCGGCGTCGGACGTTAGCTACGAATCATCCACAGAAGTCTGGGGAGACGAAGTAGACGACATAAAAGTGGCCGGCTCAACATTCTGTCTTACCGGTGAATTCGTCAGTGGCGATCGCAACACAGTAGATACTAATCTTCGACTGCGCGGTGCCGAAACATCACCATACGTTAACAAGAATGTGGATTATCTCGAGATAGGCACTCTGGCCAGCCGCGATTGGTTGTCCACCGCCCACGGTCGCAAGATTGAAAAGGCTCTTTTGTTTAAGCGGAAGGGCGTCGATATCACCTGCATCACAGAACGTAACCTGCTGAGGTTTTGAGGTTAAGTTTCTCGCGCAGCCCCAGTATTGCGGGCTCAGGCGTTGCGTCTTGAGTCTTTTTTTAAACCCGGTTTCCAATCATTCTGCATCCAGACCATTTTCCAGGGGGCTGCCATGAGCGCTGAATTCATTTTTTCTGTCTGTAATCTATTGATTTTGCCGGGATGGCTGCTTCTGGCTGCGCTACCGCGCTGGAAATGGACGCTGACGCTGATTAGTGCCGGCGTAATTCCCTTTATTTTGGGTTTAGTCTACCTTGGGCTGGTGCTGTCTCAGCTGTCAGCCTGGCCGGAGGGCGGTGGTTTTGGCTCTGCCGCGGCAGTAGCCGCATTATTCAGTAACCCTTATATCCTCACCGGTGGTTGGGTACACTACCTTGCATTTGATCTGTTCGTGGGCAGCTGGGAAGTGCAGGATGCGCAGCGGCATAACATCCCCCACTGGATGGTTGTTCCTTGTCTGGTATTCACTTGGCTGTTTGGCCCTGTGGGTCTGGTGCTTTATCTATCGCTGCGAACAGTGGTGGCGAGGCGATTCACAATCTATGATCTGGCCCGATAACGTAGTAAGGAATCAGAATCCGGGTTAACGTGATGCACTCGAAAGTACCTTCTTTGGACCTTGGCGGCGATGGCGACCTGCTGTTCTTTGCCCACGCCAATGGCTACCCACCCCTGGCATATCGCGCACTGCTGGAGCCGCTCACTGCGTCGCATCATGTGGTTGCCGGCTTGCACAGACCACTCTGGCCAGAGGCTGAACCGCCCACGACACTGAAGTCCTGGGATGTGTTCGGTGAGGATGTTGTCGCGGCACTGGGACAGCTGAATAAGCCTGCTATCTGCATGGGACACTCCATGGGATCGGCTGCTCTGGTGATGGCCGCGGTCAATTCTCAGTTGCCAATAAAGGGCTTGATTCTGATAGAGCCGGTGCTGATGACGCCTGCTTACTACCGTATGCTGCGGATGTTCAGGTGGCTGGCACGGAGGCGTGTTCCGCTTATCCGTCGTACATTGACACGCCAGTTTCAATGGCCGAGCCGGCAGCACGCCTACGACCATTTTCGACCAAAATCGGTGTTCAAGCGCATCGGGGACGAAGTGCTCTGGGATTACGTGAATCATGGCCTGATTGATTCTGAGACAGGCCAGGTGCAGCTCGCTTTTAGCCGCGAATGGGAAGCTGCATGCTATTTGCGGGCGCAAAATATCTGGCATCTGCTGGATGGCTTGGCAATCCCCGTGCTGGCGATTCGTGGCGGTGAATCCAACACCCTGGACCAGTCCAACTGGCAGAGATGGCAGTCGAAGTCTCCTCAACATGACTATGTAGAGGTGCCAGGCACGGGGCACCTCGTGCCATTTGAGAAGCCTGATTATCTGCTGGATCTGATCCGGGAATGGGAGGGTTCACGCTCAGCGCTAGGCCAGTCCTAACGCTGCCACCCATGTTGTGAATAGTGGTTTTGCCCGTAAAAATGATGGATCGTGCATAACCGCTTGATTCTAATAATAAAATAAAAATTCCATTTATTTCCTCCGCTATCGCAATGGCTCCTTGAAGGTATTGTGCTAGGTTTTCGTTGACAGTTGAATCTGGTAAATGATATCAATATGATATCTAAATGTATCGGCTAGTCGTCTAACGTTGTTGCTGCGAATCGCTGCATAACGAATGCAATTGATGGAAACGTAAAAATTCAAGAAAGAGAATGAGATTGAAGGAGAAGTTTCATGATTGAAGAAAAACAAGCTTCGACTTACAGCGGCTACCTCGCCATCCCGGTGCTGCTTGCACTAACCCTTGTTACCCCCGTCGCGGTTGCAGTTTTGCCCGTGTTGCTCAAGATTCCGATGATTATCTTCGGACTCCTGGTGCTGGTGTGCTGGATCGGTTTTTTTATGGTGGCCCCTAATCAGGGTCGGGTATTGCAACTATTCGGTAAATACGTGGGCAGTGAGCGCAACGAGGGTCTGCGTTGGGCCAACCCGCTGTATATGAAAGCCAAGGTATCGCTGCGGGTTCGTAACTTTGAATCGGGCACCCTGAAAGTGAATGACAGCAGCGGTAATCCTATCGACATCGCGGCGGTTGTGGTGTGGAAGGTCGTTGATACCGCAGAGGCCCTGTTCGAAGTCGATGACTATGAAAACTATGTGCAAATTCAAAGTGAAGCCGCGCTGCGAAATCTTGCCACGACGCACCCCTACGACAGTCATGATGACGACGGTACGGATTTTTGTCTGCGCAGTAATCCCGAGGAGGTTGCGGACCTGCTGAAAACAGAGGTGCAAAACCGTCTCAGCAAAGCTGGCGTGGAAGTGATTGAAGCACGTATCAGCCACTTGGCCTATGCGCCAGAAATCGCCAGCGCCATGCTGCAGCGACAACAGGCCTCGGCAATCGTGGCAGCGCGCAAAAAGATCGTTGAAGGTGCTGTGGGAATGGTGGATCTGGCCCTGGAAGAGCTATCGCAAAAACAGGTGGTAGAGCTCGACGAGGAGCGCAAGGCTGCGATGGTCAGCAATCTGCTGGTCGTACTGTGCGGAGAGAGCGCCGCATCACCAGTCGTGAACGCCGGTAGCCTCTACACCTAAGTGACGCTGGCAAATACTGAACTCAATCATTTCACTCTGCTGATCTGAAAGCTTATGAAGCGCAAGACTTATCCACTCAGGATCAACCCAGAGATTCTGGAAGCGGTGCAAAAATGGGCGAATGATGATCTGCGCAGCGTCAATGCGCAGATCGAATTCGTCTTGCGTGAAAGCCTGATCAAGGCGGGTCGATTCAAACCTCAAGCCCCGCAAAGCGAGGCTGCCACAATCCCAGAAGCCGGCAAGGGCTAGTGTCTCTATCCATCTATTGGTAAACCGATTCTCTACCTATCCGTTTTATCTGACAAAGCCGAATTACAGGGCCTTAGCCAGCTGGAATTAGATAACGAGATTGAGAACGA